>ERZ1370068.6339-contig-5328_pt1 | contig 115314 bp, 147 predicted proteins | sample MGYA00561227_ERZ1370068 | MGnify/ENA primary metagenome ERZ1370068 (study PRJEB38410, sample SAMEA6850437) | metagenome | study: Metagenomic assessment of the ecological functions of the soil: analysis of the soil microbiota associated with the...
GGTAATACTTCGTTCAGTTACGTATTGCTCCATGAGCTTGCGCTGCGCAGTGGTCACCGGCACCAGCACGACGTCGTCGATATCGCCGCCGAAGCCGCTGCCGCCCTTGGCCGAGCACCCACGATCTTGAACGGAATGTCCTTGATGCGCAGGTTCAGACCCACTGGATCGGCGTCGCCGAACAACTGCGCCGTCACGTTCAAGCCGAGCACGCACACCTTGGCCGCCCCGCGCACGTCGGAGTCGGTGACGCCCACGCCGCTCGTCGACGGGCCACTGGCGGATGATCGCCACGAAGTCCGGGCGCCGCGCCCTGCCAGGCCTGACGTGCTCCAGTTGCTGGTCGCCGTAGACGACCTGAGCGACGGTTCGTACTTTGCGGGCGTGCCTCCGCCTGCGACCGTCGGGGCACTCGCGGCCGAATGGCGATCGGCGTCGTCCACCGTCAGGGGTGGTGATGGTCCCACATGCCGCCGTGCGCGCCGCCGGGTGACGGTGCCCGGGCATCACAGCGTGAGCGCGCTGGACGCCGAGTCGCGCGGATCTGCGCCTGCACGGCCTGGCGCGCGCCCCCTGGCCGATCGCGAGCGTCGCGATCACCGCCGCCACGCCGATGACGATGCCGAGCACCGTAGAGCGCCGCGCGCGCATGCGGTTGCGGGTGAGGGCGGCGACCCCGACCGAGCTGCAGGCTGCCTGGAGGGTCATCAGCGCCTGCCGCCGCAGCCTGGACCGCGGACCCATGAACGGCCCGCCCATTGCCGGAGGCGGCTGCAGATTGTTCCCGCGCGCCGAGGACTCCGGAGGCCGACCACCACCAGATCGCCGGCCTTGAGCTGCTCCGGGCGGATCTCGATCGCGGTGCCGTCGGTGAGACCCGTCATCACCGGCAGCGCGCTCGAGCTTGCCGTCGCGCAGGATGAAGATCGCGCCCGGCGAGCGACGGCGCACCTGCGCCCCCGCGGACTCGGATCAGCAGACGCCTGCACGCCGGAGGCCCCGTGCCGCGCGCCCATCCATCGAGCGCGCCATGCGCGCGCGCGCGGATCATCTCCGCCTCGCGCCGCGGCACGGGGATCGGGCAGGCGGGGCCCGCCTCGGCGGTGCCGAACGCCATGCTTGCCAGACGCGCGCCGTCGCCCGCGCCGCCCGGCGGAAGATCGGTCCGTGGCCGCCGCCCCCGCTCATCGCCGCCACTCCCTGCGCGCGCTCGCCGCCACGCGCCTTGGACGCCATCGCCGCATCAGCGCCGCGCAGTCGCCGGACGAAAGCGCAGCGCCGCGGTCGGGATCCTGAGCACGCCGTCGCGCCGCGCCACCTGCACCGAAACGTTCGCGGTCATCCCGGGCTCGAGTTGCTGATCCCGGATTGCCGGTCTGATCACGGTCGTGTAGGTGACGACGCCCTGGTCCACGATCGGCTCCAGACCGCACCTGCGCGACCTCGCCCTGAACTCGTCGTCGGGATAGGCGTCGACGGTGAACGTCACCGGCAGTCCCGCGTGGATGCGGCCGATGTCGGCCTCGTCGATCCGGGTCTCCACCTGCATCTGCGCCAGGTCGTTGGCGATCACGAACAGCTTGGATGCCTGGAGGCTGTCGCCACGGTCTGTCCCAGATCGATCGAGCGCGCGATCACCACGCCGTCGATCGGCGCGCGGATCGTGACGCTGCTCGCGAGGTCGACCTGGTGACCTCGAGCTGCGCGCGGGCCTGCTTGCAGATCGGCCTGACTCGCTCGACCGCCACCTCGTCGGCCTCGACGCTCGGCCTGCAGAGATGTAGTCCTGGCTTGACCAGCTCGCTTGGCGCGCCGCAGCACGCGCTGGGCGTCCCTTCACCGCGACTTCGGCCTTCGCCACCGCGGCCTGGTTCTGCACCACGCGCGCACGCAGCGCCGACGGCTCGATCTCGCAGCAGCACCTCGCCGGCCGTGACGCGCGCGAGTTGTAGTCGGCGTGGATGCTTGATAGACGGTGCCGCTCACCTGGCTTCCCACCTCGACCTGCACCACGGGCCGGACGGTGCCGGTGGCCGAGACCACGGCCTCGGATGGTGCCGCGCTCGATGGCGGCGGTGCCGGTACTTGGGGCCTCCGAGCCGAGTGCGCGCGCCACACAATCACGGCGGCGACGGCGATCGCCGACGCGATCCCGACGATGACCCAGCGGCTGCGGTTCACGAGTCCTCCGGAGCGTCGTCTCGGACCGCGCGATCGGTCGCTGGCCCGCCTGCGACCGGCAACGAGCGGCACCCATTGTAACGCAGGAGACCTGGGACCGGCACGTCGAGGAGTCGCAACGGCCGACGAGCGCGGCGCCCGAGCCGGTGAGCGGCGCTCCTCGGCGCGACGTGGACGGCAATGGCTCGAGCACCCGCTCGTCGCCGTTCACGTGGTGGCGCCAGTAGTCGAGGCGCAGCGTGCGCACGAGCGCCAGGGAGCGTCCCCACGACGTCTCCATCTTGAGCAGCCGGATGCGGGAAGTCCTGGGCGAACCAGAAGCGATCGGTGCCCGCGGCGGTGACGACGTCGATCGGACGCGCGGCAAAGCGCCCGGCGAGCGCGCGGAGCGTCTCGGTCGCGCGCACGCGCACGCGGCCGGCGATGGGTTTGGCGTTCGCGAGCGGCGAACGGCCCGAGATCTGGCTGGGCAGGATCCACCACGTCCGCCTCCAGGGTGCGGCCCCCGGCAGCCGCACGACCGCAGCGACACGGGCAGGGCGTCCCAGAACAGCCGCTCGCGGCCGGCAGGGCCATGGTGAGCGGCACACTCGCGGTCCGCCTCGCCCTCCCAATACGAATGCGCCTCGTGCATCCAGCGACCGTGTCGCGGCGCGACCCGCACGTAGGGTGATGCCGCAGGATTCGGTGCGGCTCATCGCCTCCTTCAGTACCTCCATGCTGCGGCGGTCGAAGAACACCGACGCCATCTGATGGTACGTATATGTTCCGGTCTGGAAGTCGGCGACGACGTTGAGCTTCACCGCCTCGACCGTCTTGCCGGGCAGCGGCACCAGCCTCGCTCTTGACGAGCGCGTCCTTCAGCAAATCCTCTTTCACCACGATCAGCCGCATCTCGGTCGCACGGTCTACAGCCGTAGCGCGCGTGATCCGGCGATAGATCGAGAACTCCGCCTTGCCGTCGTCCCACAGCTTGTCGGTGAGCACCGCACGGCTCGGCGCCGCGGGGGCGACCTCACGCGCGCCAGCGCGGTCAGGTCCAGATCACCAGCGCGAACGCGAGCATCACGCGGCGTGTCCCGGGACCGCCGGCGCCAGCGAGCGTGTGAGCGCGTCGCCGAGCGCCCCCAGCTGACGGTCGAAGAAGTGCGAGGCGTCGGGCACCGCACGAGCTGCTTGGGCTCGGCCCAGCGCGGGAACACGCGCTCCAGCTCCGCGAGGGGCGCACACGGTGTCGGCCGTGCCCTGGATCACGAGCTTCGGCGTCCGCGCTGTCTCGAGCACGTCGAACCCCATCCGCGTGACCGGCGGCGCGATCAGGATCGCCCGCTCCAGGTCAGGCTCGATCCCGGTGAGCCGCGCCGCGATCCACGAGCCGAACGAGAAGCCGCCCAGCCACAGACGCGCGCCCGAGTAGCGCTGCCGCAGCCAGCCGAGCGCCGCGCGCGCATCCTCCAGCTCGCCGTCCCCGTCGTCGAACACACCCTCGCTCCCACCAACGCCGCGGAAGTTGATGCGCAGCACCTCGGCGCCCAGCTCGTGCAGCGTGCTCGCCGCGCGATGCACCACCTTGTTGTGCAGCGTGCCGCCGTAGATCGGATGCGGGTGGAGCACCAGCGCCACGAGTCGGTGCGTACGACCTTCGCGCTCCGTGGAGCGCGCCCTCGAGGACGCCGGCCGGGCCCTGGAGGATCGGATGCCGGAGCCGCGTGACCAGCGAACGCGCGCGCCTAGCGTCGAGCTTCGGCGCGGGGAAGCGCTCGCGCAACCGCTCCGCGATCGCGGCGTCGAGCGTTCCGAGTTCAGCTCGCGCGCCGTCTCCGAGCGCGAGCAGGCAGCCGCTGTCGACCATCCATTCCTCGAGGCCGAGCGGCAGGGTCTCGCCGAAGTCGGAGACGTCGGGGGTGATGCGTCCCGGGAACGGCTCGAACTCTCGTTCCATTCCGGGCAGAGGAACAGCTCGCTGTTGGTGCCGAGCCCCACCGAGGCGAGGCGATCGAGATCGCCGGGGTGAGCAACAGCACCCCACGATGGGAGGCAGTGCGGACGCCCTTGCCGCGCAGGCGGCGGCGGATCTCGGGGTATTCACCGGGACGATCGGTGCCCTCGAGCACCGGCATCGCGGCCATCTCGAAGTGGGGCAGCAGGTCGACCGCATCGATCATGTCGCCGATCGACGCGGCGATGAGACCGCCCATGGAGTCGTTCCGTCACGTGGCATCCCCGGGATTGAGCCTGGCCGCGCGGCCGGTTCATTCGCCGCTGAAGCCTACCACGCGGGCGCGCGCCGGGCTCCCGCCGCGGCTCAGTGCGGAGCGCGGGGTCTGGGCGGCGCGAGGGCACGGTCAGCACCGGGCAGGCCACCCGGTGGCGGAGTCCCGAGGCGGTGGCGCCGAACAGCAGGTCCTGGAGCAGGCCGTGTCCGTGGCGAGCCGGTGACCAGGAGATCGGCGCCGGTCTCCTTGGCGAGTCGCGCCAGCTCGGTCTTGACGTCGCCGTGGCCGAGCCGGATCTCGACAGCGGTGCCGAGCGCGCCGAGTTCGTCGCGCAGAGCTTCGAGCGCTGCACAATCGACGCGGCTCTCCTCGTCGGAGGTCTCCGGGTCCCAGGTAGCGACCGGCGGCGCTCTCGACGACGTGGAGCAGCGCGAGCCGGATGTCGGGTCCGCTCAGGTGAGCGCGCACGTGCTCGAGCACGGCTTCGTCGGCGGCGCCCATCTCGAGCGCGACCGCGATACCGGCGGTAGGGCCCGCCAGGCCTCCTCGCACGGGCACCGCGTCGGGCGTGCGACGCGAGCCGGCCGTGACCAGCGCAGGCGCGGGCGCACCGCGCCACCCACCGGGCAGCCAGCGGCGCAGCAGCGGCTCGGTGAGAACGTAGAGCAGCATCGCGCGCCAACGCGGCGAGCACCGGCGCGATCGCCACGGCGATCCAGGTGCGTGCCGGGCCGGCCGCGGGCATCCAGGACCTGCATCTGCTGCGCGACCAGGTTGCCGTTGAGGCCCACGATGATCGCGGCCGTCACGACCGCGAGCGCGATCACCCACGGCGGGTTCACGAAATCGCCCATCTTCTGGCGATCGCTGGTGAAGGCGATGAGCGGTATGCACCGCGAACGAGAGCTGCAGGCTCAGCACCACCTGGGAGAGCACCAGCAGGTCGTCCACCGCGTTCGGCGCCGCGCGAACGATGATGAACGCGACCGCCGGCATGATCGCCAGGCCGCGGCTGATCAGGCGCCGCAGCCACGGCTGGATGCGGATGCGCAGGAACCCCTCCATGCACGATCTGCCCGGCCAGCGTGCCGGTGATGGTGCTCGACTGGCCCGAGCACAGCAGCGCGACCGCGAACAGCGATCGAGGCGAGCGACGTGCCGAGCAGCGGCGCCAGCAGCCGGTGCGCGTCCTCGAGCGCGCGCCACGTCGCTGTGTGCCCGCTGGTGGAAGACCGCCGCCGGCCAGCACCAGGATCGCCGGCGTTGACGAAGAGCGCGCAGTTCGAGCGCGACCACCGAGTCCACCAGGTTCATGCGGCACGCCTCGCGCTTGCCCTCGATCCGAGCGCTCGACCGCGCGGCTCTGCACCAGCGAGCTGTGCAGGTAGAGGTTGTGCGGCATGACGGTGGCGCCGAGGATGCCCATGGCGATGTAGAGCGACTCGCCGTCGAGACCCAGCACGGTGAGCCCGTTCGGCGAGCGCGCCGAACAGGGTGAGGCCGACCGTACGGGTCGCGCGGCATGAACCCCGGCAGGATCGCCGGCGATCGGGGCTTGCGACAGCAACATCTCGATCGCGAAGCACACGCCGATGGTGGCGACGAGCACGACGATGAACGCCTCCATGCGCCGCATGCCGAGCCGCGAGAGCGCGAGCAGCAGCAGCACGTCGAGCGCGGTGATCAGCACGCCCCACAGGAGCGGGACGCCGAACAGCAGCTTGAGGCCGATCGCGGCGCCCAGCACCTCGGCGAGATCGCAGGCGATGATGGCGATCTCGCACAGGAGCCACAGCGGCACCGCCATGCCAGCCCGGGTAGTAGTCGCGGCACGCCTGCGCCAGGTCCTTGCCGGTGACGACGCCGAGCCGCGCCGACAGGGTCTGGAGCAGCACCGCCATGAGGTTGCTCATCAGCAGCACCCAGACCAGCTGGTAGCCGAAGCGCGCGCCGCCGGCGAGATCGGTGGCCCAGTTGCCGGGATCCATGTAGCCGACGCTCACCAGATACGCGGGACCGGCGAAGGCGAACAGCCGGCGGAACCAGTTGCCGGCGACCGGCAGCGCCACCGTCCGGTGCAGCTCGGGCAGCGACGCCTCGGAGGCGCTCGCGGGGAGCGGTCGCTCATCGTGAACGGACATGGGTGCTCCGCGCACGCGCTCGACCTGCAGCCCCTCGAGCCCCTGCGCGCCGATCACGACGCGCCGCCCCCGCACCTCCAGCTCGAACAGTTGGTCGTCGGGCCGCGCCTCGCGCATCCGGACGCGCGCGCCCGGCACCAGCCCCACCTGCTTCCAGCGTGCCATGCGCCGGGCGTCGGTGGCGCGGATCTCGCCGATGCGCGCCGATCTCGCCCGCGCCGAGCGACGTGAGCGGCAGCAGCGCGCGACGCCGCACTCCGTCCCAGCCGATCGGGGATCGGATGTCCGTGCGGGTCCTCGTCGGGATTTCCGGCGAGCCGGTGCATGGCCTGCAGCACGCGATCGCTCACGTGGTGCTCGAGGATCTCGGCGTCGTCGTGCACCTCGGACCAGTCGAGAAGCCGAGCACCTTGACCAGGAAGGTTTCGAGAATGCGATGGCGCCGCACCATCTCGAGCGCCGCGACGCCGCCCGCGGCCGTCAGGCGCGCACCCGCGCGCGGTGCGTGCGCCACCAGGCGCTCGGCGGCGAGTCGGCCGAGCATGTTGGTCACCGAGGGCGCCGATACGTCGAGGCGCGCGGCGAGTCGCGAGGTCGGGACCGCTCTCGCCGCCGGGCGCCGAGGTTGTAGAGCGCCTTGAGGTAGTCCTGTTTCGAGCGAGTGAGGGCAGGCACGATCGTTAGCCTAGGCTAAATCGCTCGTTTGGCAAGGCTAAATAATCCGCGTGCGCCGTTCCGGGATGGTGTCGACGACCGCGGCGTGGCGAGCACCCGCGGTTGCCGGGTCCGCGGTGCTTGAGTAAACTGCGCCGTTCCTCGGGACTCAGGAGACTCACGTGCCCTCAGATGACCATGGTCCAGGCGATCCAGGACGCGCTGCGCGTGGCGCTTCGCGAGGATTCCGCGCGTGGTGCTGCTGGGCGAGGACGTCGGCAAGAACGGCGGCGTGTTCCGGGTCACCGAGGGCCTGCAGGCCGAGTTCGGCGCCGAGCGCGTGGCCGACACGCCGCTGGCCGAGAACGGCATCATCGGCGGCGCGATCGGCATGGCGCTCTACGGGCTGCAGTCCGGTGGCCGAGATCCAGTTCGTCGACTTCATCTATCCGGCCTTCGACCAGATCGTCTCGGAGCTGGCCAAGATGCGGTGGCGCTCGGCCGGGCAGTACGCCTGCCCGGTGGTGGTGCGCGCGCCCTACGGCGGCGGCATCCGCGGCGGCCTCTACCACTCGCAGAGCCCCGAGGCCTACTTCTGCCACACCGCCGGACTCACGGTGGTGATTCCCGCGACCCGTCCGAGACGCGAAGGGCCTGCTGCTCGCGGCGCTCGACGGCGAGGACCCGGTGATCTTCCTCGAGCCCAAGCGCCTCTACCGCTCGACGCGCGAAGACGTCGCCGAGGGACGCTTCGACCGTGCCGCTCGCGCGGCGCGCGATCGCGCGCGCCGGCGAGCACTGCACGGTGCTCGCCTACGGCGCCATGGTGCCGGTCGCGGTCGAGGCCGCGGAGCAGGCGCGGCCGAGCGCGGCTGGTCGGTCGAGGTCGTGAACCTGCGCACGCTGGTGCCGCTCGACGCCAGGACACGGTGCTCGAGAGCGTGCGCAAGACCGGGCGCGTGGTCATCGTGCACGAGGCGCCGCGCACCTGCGGCTATGGCGCCGAGCTCGCCGCGCTGATCGCCGAGCAGGCGCTCACGTCGCTGCAGGCGCCGGTGCTGCGCGTGACCGGCTACGACACTCCGTTCCCTTACACGCTCGAGCACGCCTACCTGCCCGACGCCGCCGCGTGTGCTGCGCGCGCTCGAGCACGTGATGAGCTACTAGGAGCTGCGATGCTGCTGGTGGTCTGGGAATATCGCACCAAGCCGGAGCGCTCGGAGGAGTTCGAGTCGTTCTACCGCCCCGACGGTCCGTGGGGCGCGCTGATGCGCCAGTCGCCGGCGTTCGTGAGCATCACGCTCATGCAGTGACCTGCGCGATCCGCAGCGCTTCCTGGTGGCGGACCGCTGGACCAGCGAAACGGTGTACGAGGAGTTCAAGCGCGAGCGGGCCGAGGCAGTGGCACGCGCTTTCGGAGCGCGGCGCGCGTCTCTATGAGCGCGAGGCCGAGATCGGCCGCTTCGACTTCCGGAGCTAGGGGACCCCATGGCGTTCGAGGTGAAGCTGCCGGACATCGGCGAAGGCGTCGCAGAAGGCGAGATCGTGCGCTGGATGGTCAAGGCCGGCGACGCCGTGAAGGAGCACCAGCCGATGGTCGAGGTCATGACCGACAAGGCGAGCGTCGAGATCCCCGCGCCGCGCACCGGCCGGATCGCCTCGATCCACGCCGCGGAAGGACAGGTGGTGCCGGTGGGCACCGTGATCGTGTCGATCGACGTCGAGGGTGACGCGACGCCGGCGGCAGCGGCGGCTCCCGCGGCCGGCCACGCGGCGAGCGCCGGCACACGCGACGGAGGCACGACGGCCGCGGCACCCGCGGTGGCCGGGCGCGTGCAGGCGGCGCCGGCGGTGCGGCAGCTCGCCAAGCAGCTCGGCGTGGCGCTCGAGCCCCTGGCCGGCAGCGGACCCGGGGTGCCATCACCGCGGACGACGTGAAGCGGGCTGCGGCCGCCACCGGCGGCGACGCGGCGGCGGCGGCCCCATCCACCACGCGACCACCGTCAACGAGAGCGCATCCCGCTGCGCGGCCTGCGCCGCAGGATCGCCGAGAACATGCGCACGTCGCTCGACACCGCCGCCCACTTCACCTTCGTCGCCGAGTGCGACATGACCGCGGTGGTGAAGCATCGCGAGTGGCTGCAGCCGCGCGCGCGCCAGGTCGAGCGTCGGGCTCACCTACCTCGCCTACATCGTGAAGGCGCTGATCGAGCCCTTGAAGCAGTTCCCGCTGCTCAACGCCAGCCTCGACGACGCCACGTCGGAAGTGGTGATCAAGCGCTACTACCACATCGGTATCGCCACCGCGACGGACGAAGGCCTCACGGTCCCGGTCATCCACGACGCGGACCAGTGCACGCTGCTCGAGGTGGCCGCCGAGGTCCAGCGGCTCGCGGTGGCGGCGCGTGCCGGCAAGCTCAAGATCCGAGGAGCTGCAGGGGCGGCACCTTCACGGTGACCAGCACCGGGGCGCGCGGCGGACTGCTCGCGACCCCGATCGTCCACTATCCGCAGGTGGCGATCCTCGGCGTGCACGAGGTCAAGAAGAAGCCCGCGGTGGTCGACGGGCAGATCGTGGCGCGCGACATGACCAACCTGTCGCTCTCGCTCGACCATCGCGTCGTCGACGGGGCGGTCGGCTCCGGATTCCTGTACGACGTGATCGCGCGGCTCCAGCAGCCCGAAGCCTGGCTCACACCCGGAGCGATCGAATGAGCGCCACCCTCCGAGACGCTCGACCTCGAGGGGCGCGCCGTCGGCCCCGTGCCGGACGTTCCCGCCGAGGACCTGCTGCGCCTGCTCCGGCACATGCGGATGATGCGCGTGCTCGACCAGCGCATGCTGTCGCTCCAGCGTCAGGGACGGATCGGCTTCTACGGCACCGCCGCGGGACAGGAGGCGGCGGTCACCGGATCGGCGTACGCGCTGCGCCCCACCGACTGGGTGTTCCCCGCGCTGCGCGAGATGGGCGTGTCGCTGTGGCGCGGCACCACATTCACCGAGATCGTCTGCCAGCTCATCGGCAACAGCGGCGACGTGCTGATCGGTCGCCAGATGCCGTGTCACTTCAGCGACCGCAAGGTGCTGTCGGTGGCGTGGTCGTCGGTGATCGCCACCCAGCTCCCCATGCGATGGGCGCCGCCTGGGCAGCCAAGCTCCGAAGGACGACACGCGTGATGATGGGCTATCTCGGCGACGGCGCCACCTCGACCGGCGACTTCCACGCCGCCGCGAACTTCGCCGGGTGTGCTCCGAAGCTCCCGTGGTGTTCTTCATCCAGAACAACCAATGGGCGATCTCGGTGCCACTCGCGCGCCAGACCGCCTCCGAGAGCCTGGCGATCAAGGCGCAGAGCTACGGCTTCCCCGGCGTGCGCGTGGACGGCAACGACATCCTGGCGGTGATCGCGCGTGACCCGCGAGGCGGTGGCGCGCGCGCGCCGCGGCGAGGGCCCGACGCTGATCGAGGCGGTCACGTTCCGCATGGGCGGCCACTCCTCGAGCGACGATCCGACGCGCTATCGCGAAGACCGGGCTGGTCGAGGAGTGGCAGCGCCGCGATCCGGTCGTGCGCTTCACCGCGTACCTGACCGGCTGGGCCTGCTCAACGAAGGCGACGCCGAGCGCTGGGACGTCGAGGCGGACCAGGCGATTGCCACCGCCGTGAAGGAGGCCGAGGCGCTGCCGCCGCCGCCGATCGAGACCATGTTCACGGACGTCTACGCAGAAGATGCCGCGCCACCTCGAGGAGCAGATGCGCTACGCGGTGGCGATGGGCGCCGGCGGCAAGGTCGAGGGCGCGTTCCCGCTCTAGGCTTGCGGCTTCATCACGCGATCCGGCGCGAGCCGCAGCAGAGCCCGCACCGCCTCGGCGGCCGGCTCCACCGGGATCGTCTCGATGTGTCCCGGTGCATGGAACGCCACCGAGTGATCGTTGCGCGGTCCCCACTCCGACGGCTTCCCAGCAGAATGGAACGAGACGGTGGGGACACCGAGCGCCACCGCCACGTGCATGACGCCGGAATCGTTGCACACCAGCAGGTCGAGCGCGGCACAGGTGGCGGCGAAGCTCTCGATGCCCGCGGCCGGCACGAATCCCGCGGCGACACCGCGCGCCGCCAGCCCGGCGACCACGCCCGCGGCGCGCCGCGCGCTCGCGCGGCGAGTCGAACACCACGAGCCGTAGCGGCGGCGGATCGTCCGGAAGCGATCGCCACGCCCAGGCCCACGAACGATTCGAGCGGCCAGCAGCTTGAGCGCGTTCGCGGCGCCGGGATGGAATCCGACCACCGGCGTCGCCACCCCGCCGAGCCCCGCCGCTTCCATCACCCCCGCGAGACGCGCGCGCCCCTGCGCGCGCTCGTGCTCGTCGAGATCCAGGCGCAGCTCGCGAGTCGACGGTTCGGCGCCGGTCCAGCGTACGAGGTCGAGGATCCGATCGGCCTGATGCTGCGATCGGCTCGACGCGTCGAGGTCGAGGTCGTAAACGGGATCGCGCGCCGGCTGGGCGACCGCAGCCGCCCAGGGGTCCTCCGGGAGGCCTGCGCTGCAGCTCACCGGCGAACACGCGGCTCCTCCCCACCACGAGCTTCGGTCGCGCCGAGCACCGCCAGGAATCCGCCGACTTGGAGCGCGACACGCTGTTGAGGACGAACACCACGTCGGGATGAAAGCGCGCGACCTGGGTGACGACCTCGAGCCAACCGCCAGGCGTCGCGCGCGTCGCGGATCCGCGGCAGCGTCCACACCACATCGACATCGTGATTGCGCGTGGCCAGCGGCGCGAGGAATTCACGGGTGACGAGCGCGATCCGCGCCGCTGGGGAACGCGTCGCGGAGCGCGCGGAACGCCGGGAGTGGCGAGCAGAAAATCGCCGAGCTGGTCGTGGGGCTTGAGGATCAGGAGACGCTCGACACGGGCTGGATCGGCGATCGTGCGGCTCTCGGCCGGCGCGGGCCGCGACCTCAAACGCGCGCGAGCCATCGGGCTGCGCCTGCGGCCGGACGGGCGTCGGACATGGGGCGCGCACGCTAGCATCCGGGCCCCGAGCCGCCAACCTCGGGCGGCGCTACTTCTTCTTCTTCGGCTGCAGCTCAGGCGGCACGGGCGGACCGATCAGAGGCTTCTTGCTGTCGTGGTCGTCGAACTGGCTCGGAATCTCGCCCTGACCGAACGGATCGCCGCCGATCCCGGTGAAGCTTGCCCGGGAAGAACGTGAGCGCCAGGCGGTGCTGACCCTCGTTGCCGCCGATCAGATATCCGTAGTCGAGCCAGAACCTGTTCATCCCCGCGCCCACTCCGAACGTCGGTCCGGTGAGCGGATCGTGCGCTCGCACCGTTCTCGGAGCGGTAGCCGGCGCGGAGCGCCATCATCTGCTTCCATCGCCATTCCGCGCCCACGCGCACGTCGCTGTAGTAGGCGTTCGGGAAGTTCGCGTCGATCGCCAGGCTCAATCCGCTCGCCGCGTGCGTGAGACCGAGCCCGACGCCATAGTTGGTGGGGAAATCGATAGGCCGCTCCCGAGTACTTCATCTGCCCGAACATGTTCTGCGCCGCGATGCCCAGGCCGACGATGCCGCGGCGGAACATCAGGCCCGCGTCGAAGGTGGTGCCGAATCCGGTGACGTCGGCGAGCTTCTCGCTCACCGCCTTGGCGCCGAGCCCGAACGTGATCATCGGTCCGACCTGCTGCGCCACGTGTGCGCCCACCGCGAAGCTCGCCGTCGAGAAGGAGCCGGTCGAGTTGTTCGGGCGTCGCGGCCGTCGAGCGTCCCGTCACCTTGATAGAGCCCGCTGAGCGACCAGCGCGTGCCGGAGCGCCCCAGGCGCCCGCCGGTGCCGAGCCACTCCTGCAGGCTGCCGTTGTCGAGCCCGGCGTGCGTGATCGCCACCGCGCCTTCGTCCATCCATCCGAGCGCGGCGGGATTCCACGATCCGGCGGTGAGATCGGAGCCGAGCCGAGCGTCGCGCCCGCCCATCCCCAGCACCCGCGCTCCGGCTCCGAGCGTGAGGAAGTTCGCAGCGGTGGTGCCGGCGCTGATCGATTCCAGCGTTGGCGAATCCCACCGCCACCACCGCCATCGCCAGGGCCGCACCGATGAAGAGGAACACGATCCGGACGCAGCCCCGGCGACTGATCATGGCAGCCTCACGAGCTTCGGTGCTGTGCCGCTCGTTCCCCGACACCAGCCACGCGGTGTAGACACCGGGCGCCACGGGCAGGCCGGCGTCGTTGCGTCCGTCCCAGGCGGCCGCCTGCGGGCCACCGCCCAGGGCGAGCAGCGGAATGGAGCGAATCAGGTGGCGGCCGGCGTCGACGATCTCGATGCGCTGCGGAGGACGCGCTGGTGGTCGGGGCATTGAACGGGATCGTTGACCGGCGTGCGAGCCGCGGCTCGGATTGGGATAGGCGGTCTGGATCGAGAAGGCCGTGAACACGGTGACGAGCGTCACGCCCGCGGTGGCGCTGCGCGCTCTCGTTGGAGCTGGCGTCGACGGCGGTGATCTGGTACCAGACCTGCGCCGTGCCCGCCGGAACCGTGGTGTCGAGGAACTGCGTCGCCGTCAATCCGGGCGCGCTGACCGCCTGATAGGGACCGCCGACGGTCGTGCAGCGATACACGCTGTAGCTCGCGAGGTCAGGCTCCGCGTTCGGGGACCAGCGCACCAGAACGTTGGTGTCGCTTTCGCGTGTCGCGCTCACGCCGGCCGGCGCCGCGGGCGGGCGGTGTCGTGCACCCAATCCCATTGCACCACGTTCGACAGCGGGGAGACGTTGTCGACGTCGTCGTAGCTCTTGACCGCGAAGTAGTAGGTCGTGCCGCGAGTGAGTCCGCGCACCACCATGGTCTCCCGCGATCCCGCGGGAAGCGGTGCGAGGCGCTCCGCCGATGAGGGCGGCCGAGGCCCAGTTGTTGTCCGTGATCGGGGACGTGGACATGCGGACTTCATACGTGCCGACGTTCCGATGAGACCATCGTCCCCGGGCGCGGTCCAGACCAGATCCAGCGTGTCGGCCCCGCGCCCTGCGCCGACGCCACTCTCGCGGCGCAGACGTTCATGCTCCTCAAAACCAGCAGGAGCGCCGGCACGAGCCGGCGTCTCCTACTGGGGGACCGGTGGCGCGAAAGTCGGGCTTCCATGCCGACTCCTACCGGCCCCTATGCGCTCGGCTGGACAGCACCGCGGACTCGACGCGATCCGACGTCAGCCCCGCGTGCCAACCTAGCCACAGGAATCCCACCGCCAGGTCGCGCACCGCGGCCGGCGCGGTCTGGTCCGGCGTGGTCACGTTGACCACGTTGGAGATCGCCGACGGGTTACCGGCGTCGTCAGGACCTTCATCGCGAAGTAGTAGCTGGTCTGACGCGTGAGGCCGCTGACCGTGAAGTTGGTGACCGTGCCCGAGGCCGCGGGAACGGGCTCGCCGCTCACCTGCGTCGCCGACGACCAGTTGGCGGTGGTGATCGGCACGGCGGATAGCGTATGTCGTGAAGTGGTCGCGGTGCCCGTGAGGCTGTCGTCGCCGACCGCCGTCCAGCGCAGACTCGCGCTGGTCTCGGTGGTTCCGATCACGGTGACCGTGGCGACCTGCGCCGGGCGCGATCGTGTCGGGCGCCGCCAGCGTGGTGCGCGAGATCACGTTCGAGATGCCCGACCAGTTGGGCACTTCGTCGCCGGTCTTGATCGGCGAAGTAGTACGTGGTGTTGGGCAGCAGACCGGTGACGATCACGCTCTGCCGGGTACCTGACGTCGCCGGCGTGGGTGTCGGCATGAACCGCGTGGCGCTCGCGAAAGTGGTCGAGGGTGATCGCCGAAGTCGAATAACGCGAGATCGTATTGCGACGCGTTTCCAGACAAACTGTCGTCGCCCGGAGCGGTCCAGGACAGCGACACACTGTTCCACGTCACTGTCTGTGCCGCGGCTCGTGTCGGGGCGAAAGCGGCCGCCGCGACAAGAACTGCTCATGGTCAGCGCAAGAACTGGGCGCATCGGTCTCCCTCCACAGCCGCGGGCCAAGCGATGCTCGGGCGCGACCTCCGCGAACGAATAGCTCGGATGCAGCGTGCGGCGCCGGACGAGGGGAACGACCAGGTGCCGGGTTCAGCGGACCGAAGGGGTAGCCGTCATGGCCACTCCCGCCAGACCGCGGGCGCGAGCACGAAGCATGCCCCCGCCAGCGAGTTTGGCGACTTGCGTGCGAGGTTGCCGTGAAGCGGCGCACAGCGCCACCTACGACCTCGTCGCTATTTCCCGATCCGGATCTTGTGAGGGAGACCGGGCGGAGGCGCTCGATGGATAATGCAACGAGATCCAATCCCGTCTGCAATGCGAGGGCGACCTTCCCTGGCTCACAGCAGGGGCTGCCGATGGGTTCGGTGACTCTTCCCTGATTCACGCGTCGTGCTCACCCGGTCAGGTCGACGACGCGCGCTGCACGGCACCCTGCCACAGCTCAGCAGCGTGAATCCAGAATTATTGCTCGGTCTGACGCGAAAAATACCCCTCGATCGATCACGAGTTCCGCGAGAATCGCGATGCGCAATCGCCTCGCGCGTGAATGTTGCGTTCTGCCCGATGCGCGCGCGCGATCCATCGAGGCGCAGATGGTCGAGTCGTTCAACGGCGGTGAGCGCCGCCACCTCGCAGAAATCACATGAAGTGCGTCGGAGGTTTGACAGCGTGGCGGATGGGCACTAAAATCACTGCGCTCGAAACCTCGAGAAGCACCGAGGCGATGCCCGCTCTCATGCGCCCGCCCTTGCGGCCTCTTCGGCCGACCCCACGTTCGCACGGTTCGGGCTTTATCGTCGCCCGGTGTAGGCTGTCGAAGCTTCGCCGTGCTCGCCCTTGCCGGTGCGGCGGGTCAACGTGGGTTGGAGGTCGATGAGCGCGTTCGTCCTCGAACAGGGATGCCGTGCTGAACCGGGCGGTCGAGCTCGGGGCTTCCGACATCCTCCTCACCGCCAACTACCCGGTCATGGTGACCGTGGCGGGGTCGTTGCAGCCGATGGCCGGCGCGCCCGTGCTCACCTCCGCCGATTCGCGGCGACTGGCCGGAGAGCTTCCTCACGCCGGCGCTCCACGAGAAGTTCCTGCGCGACCAGGAGCTGGACACGCGCTTCCATCTGCCGGGCGTCGCCAACTTCCGCATCAACCTCTACGTCGCAGCGCGGCCACTGGGGCGCGGCCATCCGGATCGTGCCGCTCGCCATTCCGCTGCCCGGCGAGCTCGGCCTCGGCCCCGCACGTGGTCGACCGCGCTGCTCGGCATCACGCACGGTCTGGTGCTGGTGACCGGGCCGACCGGTGCCGGGCAAGTCCACCACCATCGCCTCGCTGCTCGAGCAGGTGAACCAGGGTGGCGCGCGCCGCACATCGTGACGGTCGAGGATCCGATCGAGTTCGTGTTCGAGTCCAAGAACGCGGTGTATCGACCAGCGCGAGGTCGGCACCGACACCAAGAGCTACGCGCGCGGGCTCAAGGGCGCGCTGCGCCAGCTCCCGCACATCATCTTCGTCGGCGAGATGCGCGACCTCACCAGCATGGCGATCGCGCTGACCGCCGCCGAGACCGGCAACCTGGTGATCTCCACCATGGCCACGCAGTCGGCGGCGCAGACCGTCATCCGCATCATCGACTCGTTCCCGCCGCACCAGCAGTCGCAGATCCGCTCGCAGCTCGCGCTGACGCTGCAGCGCGGTCGTCTCGCAGGTGCTGCTCCCGCGCGCCGACGGCCGCGGCCGGGTCGCGGCGCGCGAGATGATGTTCGTGAACCAGGCGATCGCCAACCTGATCCGCGACGACAAGGTGCACCAGGTGCCCGAACGTCATCTCGACCAGCCTGCGCGAGGACATGGTGTCCATGGACGACGCGCTGATCGAGCTGGTCGAGCGCGGGCTCATCGGGTTCGAGACCGCCTTTCCCCACTTCGACGACATCGAGAAGCGCTCGGCGCTGCAGAAGCGCTTCTTCCGCCTCGGCACCGATTCCGAAGCCGCCGCGAGGAGCGCGCTGATGGCCATCTCCTATCGTCTGTCGACCCGTCGGTTCGGCGAGCTGGTGCTCGAGAGCGGGCGGGTCACGCCCGATCAGGCTCGACCAGGCGCTCCACGCCAAGACCGATCCGCGCGAGCGCCTCGGGCAGACCCTGGTGCGCCTCGGCATCCTCGAGGAGAGGCGACGTTGTCGATCTGCTCGCCAAGCAGTTCGGCCTGCCGATCGCGGAGTCCTCGCGCCTCTCGCTCGCCGACCCCGAGATCGTGCGCATGATCCCCGAGCACCTCGCCCGCCAATCCGGCGTGCTCGCGCTGGCCAAGGAGGGCGAGCAGCTCGAGGTGGCGATGGGCGATCCGCTCGACGTGGTGTCGATCGACCATCTGCGCGCGCTCACCGGCTGCAACGCCATCAAGGTGTGGCTCGCGCGACCCAGCGACGTGCGCGAGGCGATCGACGAGTTCTACCAGCAGATCCGCACGCGCGAGCGCGTGGGCGAGATCTTCGAGAAGCTCGACCTCACCCCGGCGCCGACGGCGACGAGGACGTCGATCTCGCCACCCTGCGGCAGCAGGTCGAGGACGCGCCGGTGGTGCGGCTCGTCAATCTCATGCTCGCCGAGGCGATCGACGACCGCGCCAGCGACATCCACGTCGAGCCGCTGCGCGATCGACTGATGGTGCGCTTCCGCATCGACGGGATCCTCCACGAGGTGATGAAGCCGCCCAAGAACCTGCAGATGGCGATCGTGTCGCGCATCAAGGTGCTCGCCGACCTCGACATCGCCACGCGGCTCCTGCCGCAGGACGGCCGACTCACCGTGCACCTGCCGGAGCGCGAGGTGGACATCCGCGTCTCGACGCTGCCGACCTCGCACGGCGAGAAGGTGGTGATGCGGCTCTTCGACAAGACCTCGTTCTCGCGCCAGGTCGTCGAACCTCGGCCTCGACGGGCCGCTGCTCCCGAGTGTTCCAGCGGGCGATCCACCAGCCCTACGGGATGATCCTGATCTCGGGGCCGACCGGGAGCGGCAAGACCACCACCCTCTACGCGGCGCTCAGCGAGATCCGCTCGATCCACCGCAACCTGGTGACGGTCGAGGACCCGATCGAGTACCACATCGACGGCGTCAACCAGGTCCACGCCAACGCCAAGGTCGGGCATGTCGTTCGCCCGGGCCCTGCGGTCCATCCTGCGCCAGGACCCGGACGTCATCATGGTCGGCGAGATCCGCGACGCCGAGACCGCCGATATCGCGGTCAAGAGCGCCCTGACCGGGCACCTGGTGCTGTCCACGGTCCACGCCAACGACGGGCCCGGCACGATCACCCGATTGGTCGATATGGGAGTGCCCCGCTATCTCGGTAGGCTCCGCCGTCACATTGGTGATGGGGCAGCGGCTGGTGCGAAGGGTCTGCGACCGCTGCCGAGAGACGGTGATTCCCGAGCCCGAATCTCTCGCCGTGCTCGGTGAAGACGCCGCGTCACTCGCCGGCCATCCCCGTGCGCGCGGGCGGGGCTGCCTCGCGTGCAAGCAGACGGGATACTACGGCCGCACCGCGGTATTCGAAATGCTCGAGCTCAACCGCGGGTGCGACGCATGGTGCTCGACGGCCTGAACGAGGATCAGATCAAGCAGCGTGCGGTGGTGGAGGGCATGATCACCCTCCGCAAGCACGGCGTGACGGAAGATCGTCCAGGGCGTGACCACCATCGATGAGGTGCGGCCGCGACGCTCGCCGACGGGTAAGACTTCATGCCGAGCTACTTCTATCGAGCCCGGGACGTCAACGGCCGAGCGCACGAGGGCATCGAGAGCGCCGCCTCGGAAGACGAGTGCTGCGCATGCTCGAGAGCTCCCAGCTCACCCCGGTCTTCATCCAGGACCGCGCGCCCAGCGCGGCTGCCGCGGTGCGGAGCCGCATCGAGATGCGCACGCGCGCGCTCGTGCACCGGTGGCGCACCGCGGTCAAGCCTGGTCTCGGTGGCGCTGTTCGCGCGCCAGCTCTCCACCATGATCAGCGCCGGCCTGCCCATGGTGCGCAGCCTGCGCTCGATCAGCCGCGACCACGAGGACAAGAAGCTCGGCGGCATCCTCGAGCGCGTCGCCGACGACGTGCAGAAGGGCGAGCCGCTCTCGACCGCCCTCGGAAGCACCCCGGGCCTTCAGCGAGGTGTTCGTGAGCCTCGGTCAACACCGGCGAGCTGAGCGGCACGCTCGATATCATCATGGATCAGACCGCCACCTACTTCGAGCGCGCCGAGACGCTGAGGCTCAAGGTGCAGGCGGCGCTCCGCTACCCCATCTTCGTCACGACCTTCGCGTACGTCGATCCTGGTGGTGATGATCGTGAAGATCATCCCGATGTTCTCCAGCATCTACGACCGCTTCCGGGTCCAGCTCCCCTGCCCACGCTGATCCTCCTGGGGATCAGCCAGGCGGTGGTCAGCAACCTGTTGCTGGTGACGGCGCTGGCGATGATCGGCACGGCCGGCTTCTGGTACTTCGCCCAGACCGAGCGCGGGCGCTTCTGGATCGACCGGGTCAAGTTCAACTTGCCACTCTTCGGGCCCCTGATTCGGTTGTATGCTATTACCAAGTTTTCCCGGACCTTGGGCATCCTCACCGCGAGCGGCACCCAGATCCTTCACGCCCTCAAGGTCATGCGCCCGGTGCCCGGGAACAAGGTATTGGAGCGTGGGATCGATCTGGTGCGGGCTCGTGTGGAGGAAGGGCGACCTCTGGCGACGGGCCATGGAAGATGCTGGCGTCTTCCCGGAGATGCTGGTTCAGATGACCGCCACCGGAGAGGAGACCGGACAGCTGGACAACATGCTGAGCCGCACGGCCGACTTCTACGAGCAGCGTGTCACCACGCAGGTCGAGGGTCTGAGCTCGCTGGTCGAGCCCATCGCGATCGTGGTACTCGGCGGGATCGTCGGCGTGATGTTGCTCGCCCTCTACCTACCCATCTTCAACCTCGGACAGGCCATGCGCTCAGGCCTGCTGGGGCATTAGCACCCAGAGCGCAACAGAAAGACCTCGAGAGCCAGAGGAGAAAGATCTCATGCGGCGCAATCAGAAGGGCTTCACCCTTGATGGAGTTGATGGTCGTGATCGTCATCGTGGCCATTCTGGCCGCGGTCGCGGTCCCGCTCTACATCAACTACGTGAAGGACGCCCAGCGTACGGAAGCGAAAGGCGCCATCGGCGCCGTGATCACGGCCGAGCAGACGTACTTTCAGAAGAATCAGACCTATGTGGACGCCACGTTCGTGCCCAATCCAGGACAGAACGACCAGAGCGGCCTGAATTGCGATCTGACGGAGGCTCTGCGGAACTGGACTATCACGGTTACGGGCTCCGGCGTCGACGGATCTCACCGCTGCGGCAATCGGGAAGAGCCAGGGCATGACCGGCTTGACGGTCACCTATCAGTATTCGCGCATACAGACCACGCCGCCGTACAACACTTTGGCAAGAGCCCTGAGGCTCCTCTGGGGGACTCACAAGGCGATCGAATTCGAGGTACCGCCGGAGTGGTTGCGACCACCACGGAAAGAGGCTTTTCGCTTGTCGAGGTGATGGTCGCCGGAATCGTAGCGATCGTGGCCGTGATGGGGCTCGCGTTCACTTTCAGCACTGGTCGCGGCATGATCGACCGCTACGCGGCGGCGCGCGACGCTCCGCCGCGGCTGAACAGCGGATGGACCGGCTGTCGATCCTGGGACTCAAGGATCCGGGCAACGCGGAACTGGCCGCCTTGCCCCCAGGCAAGCTTCATGGTCCGTTCCCGCGACCGCTCGACGGAAACACCACCGGAACCGAGGAATGGACCGTGACGTGGGTGGACGATCCCGCCGACAACGCCGGCGGGGATCCGAATCCCAACGACTACAAGCAGGTGACGGTGGACGTGCGCTGGACGTCGGGACACCTCCAAGACCACGTCGAGCTGTCCCGCATCATCCTCGGGTACTGAGCCGTGGCTCTCCCCGCTGTGCTCGTCGCGACTCCCGCGGCTTCACCCTCACCGAAGTCACGGTGGTCATCGTGCTCGCCGGAGTGGTCACCTCGGGTTGGTGGGCTTCTATCTCAACTCTGCAGGCGATGTGGATGGACGCCTCCACGCAGGCGCTCGCGCAGCGCGACGCCACCTCGATCCTCGAGTACATGCGCCAGCACGGCCACGGGCGGCGAGCGCCGTGTGGATGCGTCCAACCACAAGGTGACATTCTACGATCGACAGGTGCCACCCGAGGAGCTGGACAGCTTCGCTTGAATGCCACCGACTCGCTGGTGTACCACGGCATTGGACGGGACGACACGCCCGACGGACCCGTGGCTCCGACCGTTGTAGAGGAGTTCGCAGTGACCGTGGATCCCACCTACGGCTTGGTGTCGGTGGACACGTTGAGGGTGCGCTCGACCTCGGGCGTCACGGGTGACGATGTCGACCACGATCGGGCTCTTCAACCGATGAAGCCGGCCGCGGCATCCTGGCCGACGAGCGAGCGCGGCTTCGTGCTTCCCGGCGTGGTCATGTTCGTGATCGTGCTCACCATCCTCGGTCTGTCGCTGTTCACGCCTCGAGCTACGAGGCGCAGTTCATGAACTCGACGCTCGACGAGACGCAGGCGTTCTATCTGGCGAATGGCGCGATGGACCGGCGCGTTATCTGCTCGCTTCCACGCACCTGCTGCAGAGCGTGAGCACGAACCTAGGGGTCGGCGTCGACTCCGCGATCGCGATCCAGGATCCCTATGGCGCGCAGATCACGATCGGCGACTGGACATTGAACACCAGCAATCCACCGCCTCCCATCCTCGTCCGTGTCGTCACGGAGAAGAACGGACACCGGCGGAAGCTGGATGCGCTTCTCGACCCGAATACGGTGATGCAGTACGACAAGCTGTTCAGCATGTCGAGTTCGACTCGCGGGCTCCACGTCGTGGAGGACCTTACCAACAACGAGTACTGCGTTGGGCCTCGATGGAAGGCTCTGGCAGACCTACAAGGGGGTGAGTCCCCGGACGGCACCGACCCTTACGACTGGAAGGGCGATATCTTCGACTGCTACAACAACTACGTCGTCCCAGAAGGAACCCCTCAATCTGAACACGACGATGGTTGGGACAACGGTGCCCTTCCTCAGGTGCAGACCTTCTTGTCCGGCTTTCCTGCCGCGAACGATCCCGGCAGCGGCAACACCTTCAGCCTGGTTTGCTACTCCCAATCCGAGAGCGTCGGCTACTTCCGCAGTCCCGGCGGCCTCCAACATCACAACGGGGACGGACGTGACTATCGACGTTCACGGCATCGCCGTGTGGGCGTTCGACCACGGCTTCTGGAGCCAGAAGCGGAAGGTCACGGTCACCGGAACACCGCAAGGACATGCTGGTGCTCGTTGCGCATCAGGATCCTTCTGCGAATCCGCCCTACGGGCTGTGGTTCGACGGCGGGCTCGATTCACCGATCGTTCCAGTGATCCTGGTCTCCGACCGGCAGATCACGATCGATAGCAACCCCAGCGAGAATTCTCAGCACCACGATGGGATGGGTGAGCATGTACGCCCGAGCGCATCGATCCGCGGCCCAAAGCTCGTGGGGCCGAAGGAATCGCCTGCGAATCTCTTCCTCTACTATCATCCCGCGAACAACGCCAACGCAGAGCACAGCCTGGACAACCTCTTCGACATGCGTGCGCTTCCCAACGTGAACGGGCCCCGCAACTCGCTCGCCTACAAGCCCGGCACCTGGCGCGAATTACCCACCAACTGAACTCATGAGAGCAGGGATCGGCTCGCGGCCCTGGGTCGGCATCGACCTGGGTACCTATAGCGTCAAGGTGGTCACGGTCCAGGGGACCGTCGGCGGACCGCGCTACCGCGCGGCCGAGATCTCGCTCCCGGAATCGAGGACTCGCCCGATCGTCCGTTGCCCGCCGAGGTGGTGGCGCAAGCGATCTCGGAAGCGACTCGGCAAGCTCGGGCACAGCGCGCGTCGCGCGGCATCGCGATCGGCGTCTCGGGGCCGGACGTGATCGTCAAGCAGATCACCTTGCCGCTCCTCGACGAATCGGAGGTCGGTCCGGCGCTCCGCTTCGAGGCTCGCAAGCATCTTCCCTTCGATCCCCAGACCATGGTCATCGACTTCCAGGTGCTCGGGCGCCTGCCGAGCGAGCGCAAAGCTCGATATCCTGCTCGCCGCCGTGTCGCGTGAGCACCTCGAGCGGCACCTCGAGCCGCTCACCAAGCTCGGGATCGATCCCGAGATCGTCGACGCGACTCCGCTGGCGCTCGCCAACGCCGTCGCCGACGAAGCCGACGTCGGGGGATGCCCAGGTGCTGCTCGACATCGGCCACGGCTCGTCCCACCTCACCATCTACCAGCGCGGCCAGCCGTTCTTCGCGCGACGATTCGACTTCGGCGGCCGCAGCCTGACGCGAGCGATCGCCGCGGACAGTCGCGTGCCGTATGCCGAGGCCGAGGAGTGGAAGGTCGCGGTGGGCGGCGACGAGCCGGGATTGCGGGTGAACTGGGAAGCGCCCGAGATGCAGTCCATCCAGGAGTGCCTGCGGCGCGAGCTCGTGGAGGAGCTGCACCGCTCATTCGCCTTCTACCGCACCCAGGCCCAGCTTTCGGGACTGCAGCGCATCTGGATCTCGGGTGGCAGCTCGCGGCTTCCGGAACTTCCTCAGCGCCTGGGCGACATGCTCGGCATCCCGGTGCTGCTATTCGATCCGCTCGACGACGGCAACACCGGCAGGGAACGTCGGGGGCCGCAGTTCGCTCAGGCCTTCGGGCTCACCTCGAGAACCGGATGAGCGCGATCTTCACTATCAACTTCCGCCGCGAGGTCTTCGTGCGCGAACGCGCCCGATCGCGGGCGCGTCTGCTCTCGCTCGGCGGCTGGCTCTTCTATTTCGGCCTGCTTGCGATAATCGTGGGCCTCTATGGCCTCAACTGCGTCGCGCTCACCCGCCGCGCGCTCCAAGTGGAGCACCAGACCTCGCATCTGGCGGCCGCGCAGGGCGGAGTCCAGGACTGGACGGTCGACGAGACGCAGCTCGCCGCGGTCGAACGTTATTACTTGAGCCCGCGTCGCTGGCGCGACAAGCTGCTGCGGCTCGCTCAGCGACTGCCGATGAACGTGGCGCTGAGCTCGATCGCCGTGAACCCCGACAATCTTTCCGGTCCCGCCGACCAGAACAAGCTGGTCATCACCGGCCAGCTCAAATCAATCGCCGGTCAGGATCCGATGCGAGCCGTGGTACAACTCGTGTCCTCGCTGCAGCGCGACTCCGTTTTCGCCGCCGGGTACCAGACCATCAAGCTATCGCAGAGCCACGTGACCGGAGACACTCCTGGAATGACGGAGTTCGCGATCGAATGCCGCTGATCGGCCCGGTGCTCTCGGCCCAGCTCCGCCGGCAGTGGCAGCTGGTCGCGGCGATCCTCGTGTTGCTGGTTTTCATCGCCGTCCACCTTCTGATCTTCCAGCCCAATCAGAGGCGCCTCGAAAGCGCTCTCCAACGCGCGGCCGATCTGGGCATGGCACTCGATCCCGACCGACCCGCGCCGGTCATGCCTCCGCGCGTCCTGGCGCTTGTCACCGACAACGCGCTCCCCGCCTCGGTCGGCAACGAGACCGGAGCCCTCACCGCAGCGCTGCTCGAGGACCTGACCCAGCTCACCACGCGCCACCGGATACAGGTTCAGGCCACCGAGCCCGGCGTAATCGTCCAGGAGCCCAAGGCGACGCAGGTGCGAGCCCATCTACGCATCCAGTGCTCGTTCGCCCAGTTCGTTGCGTTCCTCGACGACCTGGCGCACTCGAATCGCCTGATCGCGGTCGATCGCTTCGCGCTCGCCACCACCACAACGGGACGCAACGAGATGGATCTCTGGGTGACGCGCTACATCATCAAGCAGACGCCCGGGAAGCGGAGGTCCTCGTGAACCTCCGCACGATCCTTCCCGCGCTGATCGCAATCGGGATACTCGCTCTGATCGGAGTGCAGACTTCCAACGCGCTGCGTCAGTCCGGCACGTGGGCCTCTCCCCCAAGCCTTCTCATGTGACGGCGGATCCCTACGCTTCCCTCGACCGCGCCATCGCCCGCGCCGACTCACCGGCCGATCCGAATCCATTGCGAAATCCCTTCGACTTCGGCCGTGGTCCGCAGCCCTTGCGGATCGTGGTGCGTCACGCGGTGACCCCCACCCCGCCGCCGGTGCCGGTCGTCACCGCGATCGTCACCGGGGCCGATCAGGCGCATGCGATCGTCGTGTACGACGGCGCCAACTATTCCGTCAAAGAGGGCGACCTGTTCGCCCATTACAAGGTGGTGAGCATCACGGCCGAACAGGTCGTCGTGGACGACGGCACCGGCCGGCTGGTGCTCAAGCGACCCTCGAAAGGAGAGTGAGCGTGACCCTTCGACGCTCCGTATTCCTGACCGCCCTTGCCGGGGCGCTGCTCGTGGCCGGTTTCCCCGCGTTGGCCCAGGCGCCTTCCGCGGCAGCACCTCCGTCGCAGAAGCCCCCGCCAGTGACACCGCAATCTGAACGGCTGGTGTCGCTCGACGCCACCGACGCGGATCTTCCCGGGTCCTGCAGCTCGTCGCCGACCGCGGCGGGTTCAACCTGATCACCGGACCCGGCGTGAGCGCGGGCCGGATCACCGTGCACATGAAGGACGTGCCGGTGGAGCAGGCGGTGAACCTGGTGGTGCGCGCCGCCGGGCTCGCCTACGAGCGCATCGGCAACTCCATTCTCGTGGCCGACTCCAAGTCGCTCAAGGAGGAGACCGGGCTCTCGTCCTACGTGGTTGAGCTCAAGTACGCCGACGCCACAGACATCAAGGACGGCGCTCAAGGATCTCGTCTCGAACGTCCAGGTGGACAAGGGCGGCAACCGACTGATCGTGGTCACCAGTCCGCGCGTGATCGCGGAGATCCAGGAGATCGTCCAGGTCATGGACGTGCCAACGCGCCAGGTGATGCTCGAGGTGCGCGTGGTCGAGGTGTCGACCGACGACATGAAGAAGCTCGGCATCGACTGGGACCAGCTCAACACCAACCGCTGGTTCTTTGTCGAGGGCAACTACGACAGCGCGAGCGTCGGCGACCGCATCGCGAATCTGAAGGTGTTCCCCAACACGCCCGGCACGCACGACATCTTCAAGCTCAACAACTTCAGCCGCCTGGCCCAGGTCTACAACGTGGTGATCGACCTCGCGATCACCAACGGACACGGGCGCGTGCTCGCCAACCCCAAGCTCACCACGCTCAACGGCAAGGAGGCCTCGATCCTGATCGGGCAGCGCATCCCCTATCAGGTCAGCGGCACCGCCTTCGCCGGCAACGCCGCCGCGCCCGTCACCGAGGTGCAGAAGGAAGAGGTCGGCGTGAAGCTCCGGATCACGCCGCTCATCAACGCGGATGGTTACATCACCACCAAGATCGAGCCGGAGGTCAGCTCGGTGATCGGCTTCCAAGGGGCAGAACAACGATCTGCCCGTGGTGAGCACCCGCCAGGCGAGCGACAACCGTGCGGCTCAAGGATGGCAGCTCGGTGATCATCGGCGGACTCCTGAGCGAGGAGCGCACCAACGACGTGACCAAGGTGCCGCTCCTCGGGCAGATGCCGGGCATCGGTGTGCTGTTCCAGCACCACAACTCGAGCCTCTCGAAGCTCGACCTCGTGATCGAGGTCACACCGCACATTCTGCCCGAACAGCCGTGAGGCGGCGGCCAGCTCTACAGTTTCAGCATCGCCGCCACGCTCATCCTGCCGGCCATCCAGCCGAGCCACTGCCCGACCGCGACGGTCAGCGCGATCGTGACCACGATCATGCCGGCGGTGGCGAGCCGCGGTGAGCCCTTGCGATAGGCGTTGAGCTGCAGGATCAGGAGCGGAATGACCAGGCCCTTGAGCAGGACGAACACCCACCAGTGGTTCTGCACCAGGCCCGCCAGCAGCGGATTGCCTTCGCGGTTGTCGAACCTGTGGATGCCCAGCGTGGTGAAGACGAGGTCGACGCTGTTGGCGACCACGGCCAGGAACAGCACCATGCGCATCACTCGAAGCTCCTCGGCCCGGTGAATCGAGAGGCAACCGCGTGCGTTCATTTTTCCAGACTCCACCGGCGGATTCAATGACTGGGATGACATGATTGGGTCATCGGGCATTTTCTGGACGTTCCTGGTCGGCGCGGTCGGTCTGGTTTTGGAAGCGCCGTGACGGCGCTCGCCTACCGGGTCCCGCGCCACCTCTCGTGGGTCCGCGGCCGCTCGGCCTGCCCTTCGTGTCAGGTCACGCTCGGCGTCGGCGACCTGTTGCCGGTATTCTCGTTCGCTCTCTCGCGTGGCCGTTGCCGGCACTGCGGCGCCCGGATCGGCTGGCGCTACCCGAGCACCGAGCTGGCGTGCGCCGCGTGGTCCATCCTGCTCTATCGGCAGGTGGGCCTCGGCCCCTCACTCCCGCTGCTGGCGCTGTGGGGCTACCTCCTGATCGCCCTCTTCTGGATCGACCTGGATTTCCAGCTCCTGCCCGACGTCCTCACCTTTCCCGGCACGCTGCTGGGCATGGCGGCCGCGCTGGTCGAGCCCGGCGGGGCCCACCGCGCGCTGCTCGGCGTGGTCGTTGGCAGCGGTGCGCTGTGGTTGGTGGCCTGGGCCTACTTACGGGTGCGCAGGATCGAGGGCATGGGGGCGGCGACATCAAGCTCGCGGCGATGTTCGGCGCAGTTCTCGGCTGGCAAGGCACCTTGCTCACCCTGTTCCTGGCAGCGCTTGTCGGCAGCCTGTGGGGATTGTTCCTGATCCTGCGCCGCGGCGGCGGCGGCCAGACCGCGCTCCCCTTCGGCACTCTGCTTGCCCCCGCGGCGATGGCCGTGTTCCTGTGGGGCGACACTTGGATCCGGGGATATTTCGGGCTGTTCGCGACGCGGTAGTATCTCCGCGCACCGGAGGATTCGCATGCGATCCCGCATCACCGGAGTCGGATTCCACGTTCCCGAGCGCGTGGTCACCAACCACGACCTCGCCGGGCTCATGGACACGAGCGACGAGTGGATCGTCGAGCGCACCGGCATCCGCGAGCGGCGCTTCGTCGCGCCCGGCATCGGCTCCACCGATCTCGCCGAGCACGCCGCACTCGCGGCCATCGCCGACGCCGGGCGCGAGGTGCGCGAGATCGACTTCATCGTCTTCGCCACCATCACCCGCGACTACATGTTCCCCGGCTGCGCCTCGCTGCTCCAGCACCGGCTCGGACTCCCGACCATCGGCGCGCTCGAGGTGCACAACGCGTGCAGCGGTTTCGTCTATGCCCTCTCGGTGGGCGATGCGTTCGTCCGCATGGGCGCTACCAGCGCGTCCTGGTGGTGGGCGCCGAGGTGCAGAGCACCGGGATCAATCTCACCACCGAGGGCCGCGACATGGCGGTGCTGTTCGGCGATGGTGCGGGCGCGGTGCTGCTCGAGCCGAGCGACGACGAGCACGGCATCCTTTCATGGGCGCTCCACAGCGAAGGCGACAATATGCCCGTGAGCTGTGGGCCGAGGCGCCGTCCTCGCTGGTGATGGGACGCGTCACGGCCAAGATGCTCGGCGAGGGACGCCACTATCCGCAGATGAGCGGGCGCCAGGTGTTCAAGCACGCCACAACGCGTTTCCCGAGGTGATCCTCGAGGCGCTCGAGAGCGCGCCGGACTTAGGCTCGACGAGGTGGCGCTGGTGGTGCCGCATCAGGCCAACCAGCGCATCTCCGACGCGGTGGCCGAACGCCTGGGATTGCCGCCCGAGAAGATGTTCCAGAACATCGAGCGCTACGGGAACACCACCGCCGCCAGCATTCCAATCGCGCTCGCCGAGGCCCGCCAGCAGGGCGCGCATCTGTCCCGGCGACCTGGTGGTGCTCGCGGCGTTCGGGGCCGGCTTCTGCCTGGGGCGCCACCGTCATCCGCTGGTGAGATGCGCGCGGCGCTACTCGACCTGCGCGCCGCGCTCGATCAGGAGCTGCCTCAGGATCGAGCGGTGGCAGCGGCTCTCGTCCTGGCAGTAGCAGCCCACCGAGAAGTCGGTGACGCGCGACAAGGCCGCCAGCAGCTCGAGGTCGTGCTGGGCCGCAGGAGCGGACATCTCCGCCTTGTACTTCGCGTGCGAAGCGATTCCATTCGGCCTGGGTCTCGACCGACAGGCCCTGCTTCATGGTCTCGAGGCTCGGCGCCAGGTTGGGGAACCACACGTCGTACCAGTTCTGTTTCGAGAACTGCGCCTTCGGCACGCCGCGAGGAGGGCGGCGCACCGTTCCGATCCGCAGCCCCTCGCGTGGGGCGCGCGGCGTTCCGGAGACGGACGATGCGTACGCTCACCGTGGCTTCGGCTTCGAGAGATCGCCGAGTCGTGGGGCGAACAGCGCGCCCCTCGAACGCCGCCTCGAACGCGCTTCGACCATGCTTCTCCACCAGGGCGTCCAGCTTGGCGATGACCCTCTTGATGCGACCGGAGTGAGTAGCACGTCGGGCACCGGGGACTCTTCGGCGGCGTTGCGCGCGTCACCAGCTGCACCGCAGAGCGCGGTGGTGCCCGAGCCCAGCAGGTGCACGCGCCCGTCTCTACCCTTCACCTTCGCAAGCTTTGGCGACATGGTCTCCGGCGCACTCTGATGCGGACGCTCATGGGCGAGGGATTTCGACCGCTAGGGATTCGACCGCTAGGGATAGACGGTGTGCCAGCGGCCCGCGTGCCACTGTACGGCCGCGCAGGTGAGAAAACCCACCGCCGTCCAGATGGGAAGATGCCAGCCCCATCCGGTCGAGAACATCGCCACCAGCCCGACCTCCCGGCGCCGACGACCGTCCCGTTCCTCTTCGTGAACCAACGGGAGCCTTCCTGCCCGCCGGCCTGGAATCCGTTCGATCTCGGCCCACGGAATCGATCCGGGCGAGCGCAGCGTGTCGGGCGCGCGGAATGGACCAGCTCACCGTACTCGACGCCGGAGTCCGTGGCCCGCGCGTCCCCGAGGATCACCGCAGCCCTGCGGGGTGGCGATCCGGACGCGATAGGCAGACTTCAACTCGCCGTCGAGCCGCTGGAGACGATCGGGAGCGGGCAGCGGAAGCGCCTCGGCCGTGGGCACCGCCACCGCGATCGCCAGCAGCAGCGCGACGTACTTCATCGGGCCTGGTGCTCCGCGCGATAGGCGGTGTGCCATTTGGGGATCACCAGTCCGACGCCGGCGCCCACCACTGCGCCGATACCGGCGCCCAAAGCGCGCCGCCGAGCGCCGCCCCCGCAGTGCTCTTGGCGTCGCGGTTCTCCATCGGACCGTAGACACCGGCAATGGTTCCGAGCGCCGCCGCCCCGATCACCGCTCCGTACGCCGCGCCGACTCCGCAGGAGCTGCCGCGCACGTCGACCTGCTTGATCTGGTCCCACGAGACGAGTCCAGGAACGGGAGCGTGTCACGGATGGTGCTCGTCACGATGCCGCGGTAGTTGATCCCATCCGGCCGCGCCGTGGCATCCTCGGTCTGGAAGCGGCCGGCGTGCGTGTGCACCTGCACCAGCCGTCCGTGCGAGATCCGGCGGTTCAGCTCCTCGACTTCGAAGGAACGGGGAACGTCCGCCAGGACGGCGGACGGAACGGAGCTGACGAGCAGGATCAGCCCAAGGAAGGCGGCCCGGACTTCCATAGGTCGCGCATACTACGCTCGCACGCAGTTCGCTCCAATACTTCACCCCATGCCATCGGTCCGGTGCTAGCATCCAAGCCCTCGCGAAACTGGCCGCCCCGCTCCGGGTCTCTCCGATCCTTCCGGAATGGGCTGAGCCGCCACGGCCGGGGCTTCGCGGGCCAGCCTCAGAAGGGAGGCGACCCCGTGACTCCCCGCTCTCCGTTCCTCGGAATCGCCATGGCATTCCTAGGCCTCGCGGCCTCGGCCTCTCGAAGCCAGGCGCAAGCTCCCACGTTCGTGACCCAGTGGGGTTCATTGGGCAGCGGTAATGGACAGTTTGAGGGGCCCCTACGGCATCGCGGTGGACGGCGACGGCTTCGTCTATGTCCTCGAGGTCACCAACTCGCGCGTGCAGAAGTTCGATGGAAATGGGTTCTATCAGACCCAGTGGGGCTCACTCGGCTCCGGAGACGGGCAGTTCTTGAACGCCTTCGGGATCGCGGCGGACCCGAGCGGGAATGTCCACGTCGCGGACACGGGCAACAATCGCATCCAGAAGTTCGACGCCTCGGGGACGTTCGTGACCAAGTGGGGCTCGACCGGAAGCGGCAACGGGAAGCTCAGCTACCCGTCGGGAGTCGCGGCGGACGGCGCGGGCCACGTCTACGTTGCCGACTACCTCAACAACCGCATCCAGAAGTTCTCCGCGGATGGGACCTACCTGACCCAATGGGGCTCCCTGGGAGCGGCCACGGCGAACTCAACGGTCCCTACGGCCTTGCGGCAGACGCTGCCGGCAACGTCTACGTCGCCGAGTTGTACAACCACCGCATCCAGAAGTTCACCAGCGATGGCGCCTTCATCACTCAGTGGGGCACCTTCGGCGACGGCAACGGCCAGTTCCAATACCCGGGCGAGATGGCGGTCGATGCCGCCGGAAACGTGTACGTCCCGGAATACAATCAGCACTGGGTCCAGCAGTTCACCGACGACGGCATCTTCGTCAGCAAGTGGGGCAGCTTCGGGAACGCGCCCGGACAGTTCGAGTATCCAGCCGGTGTCGCGACCGACGCGGCCGGGGACATCTATGTGGCGGACAGCAACAACAACCGCGTCGAGAAGTTTCATCCCGCGCCTCCCCGATCGCGATCGGCTTCGACTTCGATCCCGACGCCCTCAACCTCGCCTCGCGAGGTCTATGGGTCACCGCCTTCCTCGAGCCCCCAGCTCCCTACCAGGCGAGCGACATCGCGCTGGGCTCGATTCGACTGAATGGATCGGTGACGATCGACTTCGATGCCCCGTCTTCGATCGAGGACCATGATGGGAACGGAATCCCCGAGCTGGAGGTCAAGTTCAGCCGAGCGGCGATGCAGTCGACCTTGGGCTCGGGCGACGACGTCCCGGTCACCGTCACCGGCTTCCTCGCGGGCGGAGCGTCGTTCGTGGGAGTCGATCACGTCCGGGTGATCGGCGTGCACGTGCTGGCGCCCGCGAAAGGCAGCCACCTGATCGCTGGATCGGTGAGCCAGGTGCGCTGGGAAACGCCACCCGACCTCACGGTCCAGTGGCTGGCGATTCTCCAATCGCTCGACGGCGGCGCCACGTGGAGCCTCGGTCGCCAAACGACAGCCCAACACGGGGAGCTACGACTGGGTCGTGCCGGAGCGCGTCCACCAACCAAGCGAGAGTGGCGGTGGCCCTGGTCGAATCCGCCGACGCCAGCGGTGATCTCGTGGACGCCACCCTTGGGATGAGTGACCCGTTCTCGATCGATGGCCCGGTGGGCGTCGGCGATGCGGGACCACCTCAACTGGCGCTACGCGGTGTCGTCCCCAATCCGTCGCGCCGCGAGCTGCGGGTCCATTTCGCTCTCGGGGATTCTGAAGACAGCGACGCTTTCGGTCTACGACGTGTCCGGCCGGTGCCTGGCTTCGCGACGAGTGGAGGGGATGGGCCCTGGCTGGCATGCGTGGGCATTCGGCGAGCGGGGCTCCATGCCACCCGGCCATTACATCATCCGACTGAGCCAAGGCGGTAAGATCCTCACGGCGCGAGCGACGCTGCTTCCCTAGAGGATCGCGCGTCTCACCAGGTCATCGTTCCCGTCCGGCCCGAGGATCTCACGATGCGCGCGCGCCCCTATCGCTGGCTGGCCTTGCTGCCGCCCGCCGGTCTCTTGATCGGCGTTCCGGTGCTCAACGGCGTCCATCGCTCGGTGATGGGCCTGCCGCTCCTGCTGGTGTGGATCGTGGGTTGCGTGCTTCTGACCTCGGTGGTGATGGCGGTGATCGGCGCGCTCGATCGCCGCCACGAGCGCGCGGCCGAGCGCAGCTCACCCCCATCCTCGCGGTCCGAGAGCCGATGAGTCCCGCGCTCCTCATCCTCGCGCTCTTCCTCGCGGTCTCGTTCGCGCTCGGGTTGATGGCGCGCCGCGGCCGCGACATGAACCTCGAGCAGTGGACCGTGGGGGCCGCGGCTTCGGGTCGCTGTTCGTGTTCCTGCTGATGGCCGGCGAGATCTACACCACCTTCACGTTCCTCGGCGGGAGCGGCTGGGCCTACGGGCGCGGCGCGCCGGCCTTCTACATCCTGTGCTACGGGGCGATCGCGTATTCGATCTCGTACTTCCTGCTTCCGGTGGTGTGGCGTTACGCCACGCACCATCGGCTCCATTCGCAGGCGGATTTCTTCGTGGCGAAGTACCGGAGCCCCGCCCTGGGAGTGCTGGCGGCGCTCGTCAGTGTGGCGGCGATCCTCCCGTACCTCGTGCTGCAGCTCAAAGGCCTGGGCATCATCGTCTCCGAGTCCTCCTACGGCGCAGTCTCCACGCCGGTCGCGGTGTGGCTCAGCATCACCGCGCTGGTGGTCTACGTGATGGTCTCGGGCGTCCATGGCTCCGCGTGGACGGCGGTGCTCAAGGACCTGATGATCCTGGTGGTGGCGGTGGGACTGGGCGTGTACTTCCCTTACCACTACTACGGCGGCTATGGCCCGATGTTCGAGGCGATCGAAAAGGCCAAGCCCGGCTTCCTGACCCTGCCGGCGCGTGGCATGAGTCCGACGTGGTTCGTCTCCACCGTGGTGCTCACCGCGATCGGCTTCTACCTCTGGCCGCACACCTTCGCGTCGAGCTACACGGCGCGCGACGAGCGCGTGTTCCGCAAGAACGCGGTGGTCATGCCGCTCTACCAGCTTGTGCTGCTCTACGTGTTCTTCACCGGGTTCGCCGCGATCCTCCAGGTCCCGGGACTCAAAGGGCCGGAGGCCGACCTCTCCCTCCTGCGACTCTCGAAGCTCGCGTTCGCGCCGTGGCTGGTGGGCCTGATCGGCGCCGCCGGCCTGCTCACCGCGCTGGTGCCCGGATCCATGCTGCTCATGAGCGCGTCGACGATCCTCGCCAAGAACGTGTACCGGCCGATGCGGCCGGCGGCGAGCGATCGCACGGTGATGGCGGTGGCGCGCGCGCTCGTGCCGGTGATCGGGCTGGTCGCCACCTTCTTCGCGCTCCACGGCGGCGAGACGCTCGTGCCGCTGCTGCTGATGGGCTACAACTTCGTCACGCAGCTCGCTCCGGCCTTGTTCCTGAGCCTTAAGTCGGAGCCTCTCCTCACGCGCGCCGCGGCGATCGCGGGGATCGTGGCCGGCGAGATCACGGTGGCCGTGGTCTCGCTCTCGGGCACATCGCTCGCCAAGCTCTTCCCGAGCTGGCCGAGCGCCATCACCGACCTCAACATCGGCATCGTGGCGCTGATCGTCAACCTCGGTGTGGTCAGCGTGGTGACGCTGGCGACGCGCCGAGGTCGGCGGCCATCAGCCGCATGACCGTGCGCTCGCCCTCGTCGCGGATCCGCGGCCCGAGCTGCTGCAGCACGCGCCGCGCTCCTGCCATGTCGCCGGTGAGGTAGCGCGCCGCGAAGGCTCCGTCGAGGAGCGTCGCGGGCGGCATCCAGTCCTCGCCACGCGCCGCGCGCTCGATCAGCGGATCGGCCTCGGCCGCCGCGCGCGCGAAGTCCCAGGCCGCCAGGTCGTGCACGAACGCAAAGGTCTGGACCGCTTCCTGCGGGGCATGCGTGCGCGCGAGATAGTCACGGATGACCCCGTGCAAGCGTTCGTCCACCACGCCCAGCGAGCCTCCGTGCCATTCCTCCTCGATCTCGAGCGCGGTCAGCGTCCAGGTGCGCCAGTCGGGGGTGGGGTACTCGAGCCCAACCAGCGACCGAGCTGGCTGCGGCGCTCCATCGCCGCCGGCAGCCGCTCGTCGACTGCCGCGGGATCGATCGCCGGGAACGGATTCGTGCGGAGCGCGGCCGAGATGGCGAGCGCGCCGATCCGCGGAATGGCGGGCGTCGGCACGGCGAACGACGCGACCGGCTCCACGCGCCGGCGATCCTGGAGTAGGCTCAGGCTGAAGCGCGCGCCGTGCAGATGCAGGAAGCCCTCGGCCTGCTGACCGAGGAAGCGCGCGCGCTCGGCGCCGAGATCCAGCACCGGGCGGAAATCGGAGTTCGGACGCGCCTGGCGCACCAGCGGACCGATGGTGCGCTCGCTCCCGATGCGCATGGCCTCGAACAGGTCGGGCGTGAACGGCGGCAACGGGCGCAGGTCCGTGGCGATGCCAGGCTCGGTGACCACCGACCAGTCGGGCTTGAGCCCCTCGGGTCGATCGGTGGCGACGATGAACATGTCGGCGGCGTCCATCATGAACAGCTCGTAGTGGCGGAAGTTCTTCTGGATCGCGGCCATCACGCTCAGCACCAGGTCGTCGTTGATCTCGTAGAGCTCGAGCCACTGGCAGAACACGCCGCCGGGCGCGATGTGGCGCTTGACGTGGCGATAGAACTCGTCCGAGAACAGCCCCGACACGCCGCTCACCCACGGATGCGACGGCTCGGAGAGGATCAGGTCGAAGCGCCGCTGCGAGGCGGCGAAGTAGGACTTGGCGTCGTCGACCACCAGACGCGAGCGCGGATCTTCGAACACCCGGCGGTTGGCGGGCAGGAACCAGCGCGAGCCCTCGATCATGGCGGGCTCGATCTCGATCGTGACCAGCTCCTTGAGGCGCGAGCTGCCGAGCATCACGTGCGACGTCTGCCCCGAGCCCTGCCCGATCACCGCAGCCGTGCTGGCCGCCGGCGCGTGCGCCAGTCCGAGCAGCGCGGTCATCACCTGAGTCGACTCGTCCTCCTCGAACACGGTGCGCGGACGCTCCGGCTCGGGGCGCAGCCACTGGAGCCGCATCGAGGCGTCACCCTTGCCGTTGGTCGAGATGGTCTGGGTCTGGATCACGTCGTAGCGCTCGACGCTGATGCTCGCGGTGCGTCCGTCGCGATAGAACATGATGTGCGTCGACGCCGGATCGGCGAGCTGCCCGGACCGATAGACCCCGCTCGTGAGGAGGCGCTTCTCGAACGGGACGAAGAGCAGTGCGATGACGGCGAGCGCGGCGGCAGAGAGCGCCGCCACGCCGGACAGCTGCGGGGACTCGCCACGGGCGCGCGCGTCGAACTGCAGCAGCGCGACCCCGAGCGCCACGTCGACGCACGCTCCGGTAATGATGAGCCCGCGCAGTCCCAGCACCGGCAACAGCACCAGCCCCGCCACGATCGCGCCGAGGATGGCGCCGAGCGTGTTGACGCCGTACACCTGGCCGATCGCCTTCTCTCCCGAGCCGGCGACCATCAAGGAGCGCGTGATGAGCGGCAGCGTCGTGCCCGCGCAGAACGTGGCGGGCAGCATCACCGCCAGGCAGATGCCGTAGCGCACCAGCGTGAAGAGCCGGTAGCCGGTCGCGGTCGGTCCGGTGCCGAGGATCAGGTCCGACATCCAGTAAAAGCTCGCCATGTAGAGCGGCAGCGTGGCGATCGCCAGCGAGCCCATCGCCCATTGCAGCATGCCGAGCTTGCGGATCGGGTGCCGGAACCGATCGGCGCGCGCGCGCACCCACAGCGCCCCGAGCGCGAGTCCCAGGATGAACGCCGAGAGCATCAGCTCGAACGAGCGCGCGGCGCTGCCCAGCACCAGCGACAGCATCCGGATCCAGCCGATCTCGTAGACGAACGACGCCACGGCGGTGCCGAAGCTCACGAGCAGCAGCAGGCGCGTGAGCGCCGGGCCGGCCGGCACTTGGTCGCGCGCGACGCGCGCGGATTCCGAGCGGCGCGCACGGCGTCCCTGCTTGCCGCGCGCCTCGGGCTTGCTCGCCGGCGGCGCGGGCGACGGTTCCGCCGCGACCCCTGTCGCCGCCGCGGGCGGCGCGGCGGGCGTGCGGCGCAGCGCGACCAGCACCGCCGCGGCCACGAGCAGGTTGAGCGTCGCCGCGGTGGCGACGGTCCCCGGGAGCCCCACGGCCCCGATCAGGAAGAACCCGCTCAGCAGCACCCCGATGGCCGCTCCGAAGCTGTTGGCGAAATAGAAGAGGCCGAGCATGCGGCCCGGCGCACCCGGCGCGCGCCGCACCACGCCCGCGGTCATGAGCGGGAACGTGGCGCCGAGCAGCACGGATTGCGGCAAGATGAGCCCGCCCGCCAGCGACCACTTCACGATCGGGAGCGCCGGCGTGTGCGCGAGCGCCGGGAACCATTGCGCGTAGGCGAGGTCCGTGGCCGCCACGAACAGCGGATGGAACAGGAATCCGAGCGCGCCCACCGCCGCCTCGACCAGCGCGTAGCCGAACAGCGGCTCGCGGATCTTCTCGCCGCGCCGGCCCACCAGCAGCGCGCCCGCCGCCATGCCGCCCATGAAGATCACGAGCACCACGATCTGCGCGTAGGCGGTGTGGCCCACGAACAGCCCGAGGTACCGGCTCCAGATCGACTCGTAGATGAGGCCCGCCACGCCCGAGAGGACGAAGAGGACGACCAGGAGGGGAATCACGCGCGGCATGCTAGCAGAGCGGCTCAGAAGGTGGGCGGCGGAGCGCGCTGCGTCGGGCGGCGGTCTATGCCGAAAGGCAGACTCCGCAGCAGCCCGCAGCCATGGATGGCGGAGGGCGTCGCGAGGACCAGTGAGGCGGAGCGGGACGCGTAGCCGAACGGGTCTGCCTTTCGGCATAGACCGCCGCCCGACGCAGCGCCCTCCGCCGCCCTCCGCCCGTCGCAGCCATCAACAGCTCACCAGATGCGGACGCGATCCTCCGGGGCGACGTAGAGCTTGTTGCCCGGCTTCACGTCGAAGGCTTCGTACCAGGCGTCCATGTTGCGCACCACGCCGTTCACGCGATACATGCGCGGCGAGTGCGGATCGCTCACGACCTGGCGCTTGATGGCCTCGTCGCGCAGCTTGCCGCGCCACGCCTGTGCCCAGCCGAGGAACACGCGCTGGTCGCCGGTGAGCCCGTCGACCACGGGCGCGGGTCGGCCGGCGAGCGACATGCGGTACGCGGCGAGCGCCAAGCTCAGGCCGCCCAGGTCGGCGATGTTCTCGCCCATCGTGAGATCGCCGTTGACGCGCACGCCCGGGAGCGGCTCGTACGAGGAATACTGCTTGCCGAGCGTCGCGGCGCGCGCGTCGAAGACCTTGGCATCCTCGGGCGCCCACCAGTCGCGGAGCTTGCCCTCGGCGTCGAGCTTGCGTCCCTGGTCATCGAACCCGTGCGTCAGCTCGTGGCCGATGATGCCGCCCGCGGCGCCGTAGTTGTACGCCGGATCCGCGTTCACATCGAAGACCGGCGGCTGCAGGATCCCCGCCGGGAACACGATGTCGCGCAGCGACCCGTTGTAAGCGTCGTTGGTCTGCGGCGTCATGATCCAGTCGCCCTGATCCACCGGGCCGCCGATGCGCCCCACGTAGAACGCCCAGTCGGCGGCCGCGGCGCGCCGCACGTTCCCCACCAGATCGTCGTCGCGAATCACGAGCTTCGAGAGGTCGCGCTTCTGATCGGGATAGCCGACCTTGATGAGATAGGTGTCGAGCTTCTCGAGCGCCTCCTTGCGGGTGGGCGGGCTCATCCAGTCGAGCTTCTCGATGCGCTCGCGGTAGGCGGCCTTCACGTTCGCCACCAGAACTTCGATGCGCGACTTGGCTTCGGGCGGGAAATACTTCGCGCTGTACATCTCTCCCACCGCCCAGCCGAGGTTGCCGAAGTGGTCATAGCGGTCACCGGCGAGGAAGTCGCCGCCGCTCACCGCGCGCACGCCACGCTTCCAGCGGTCGCTCGGCTTTTCTTGACCCGAGAGCGTGTGGTTGCGCATCTCGAAGCATGGGTCGGTGAAGGGCTTCGAGAGATACGGCGCGGCGTGATCGGCCACTCCGAACGCCATCCACGCCTGGAGCGTCGCGACCGGAGTGCGCGCGAAGATCGCGGCGAGCTTCGGGAACGCCGACTTCTCGGAGACGATGACACGATCGAGCGAGTCGAATCCCTCGCTCGTGAGATACGGCCGCCAGGCGAAGCCGGGCGCGAACTTCTGGAGCTCGCCGAGCGTCATCGGGTTGTAGATCGCCACCGGGTCGCGCTGCTGGGCCTTGGTCCAGCTCGCGGCGGCGATGCTGTCCTCGAGCGCCACGATCGCGCGAGCGCGTGCTTCGGGCTCGGGCCAATGCAACAACCCGAGCAGGGTCGCCACGTATTTCTGGTACGCGGCCTTCTGGCTCGCAAACTTGGCTTCGAGGTGGTAGTCGCGGTCGGGCAGCCCGAGACCGGACTGGCTCACGTAGAGCGCGTAGTGCTTGGGATCCTTGAGGTCCACGTCGGTGTAGACGCCGAACAGCGAGCCGTAGAAGTCCGTATCCGCGCGTCCCATCAACGCCGCGATCGCCTGGCGGTCCTTGGCCGTGCGGATCGCGCTCAGCTCGCCCTCGAGCGGCCGCGCGCCGAGGCTCTCGATGCGCGCCTCGTTCATGAACGACTTGTAGAAGGCGCCGACCTTCCCCTCGAGCGTGCGGGGCTCGTGCTCGGCAACTGGCGCGGCCGCCTCCATCAGCTCGTGGAGCCGCTGCTCGGTGCGATCGGTGATGGCGAGCCGCAGGCTGTAGGCGGGCTTGTCCGCGGGGATCTCGGTGCGGTCGATCCAGCCGCCGTTGGCGAAGCGGAAGAAATCGTCGCCCGGCTTGGTCGCAGGATCCTCGCCGGTCGCGTCGAACCCCGAGGCGCCGTATTGCGGCGTGGCCTTCGCCGTGGGGGCGAAGCCGGCGCGGCGGCCGGCGATCCGGCAGCGCTGAGGCGCGGCGTGCCGCTTAAGACGAGGAGAACGAGCCACCCGATCACACGCACTGCATTCCTCCTAGGTTCCGCTGTGCCCAAAGCCACCCTCACCCCTCGCGGTTGGCGTGAGTGTCTCCGCCTCTTCCCAGGCGATCGGCGTGACCTTCCCGAGCAGGAGCTGAGCGATTCGCATGCCGCGCGTCACCGTGAACAGCTCGCGGCCCAGATTGACGATCGCGACCTTCACCTCGCCGCGATAGTCGGCGTCGATGGTGGCCGGCGCGTTGATCAGGGTGATGCCGTGCTTGAGCGCGAGTCCCGAGCGCGGCCGGATCTGCACCTCCAGCCCACTGGGATCTCGAACACGAGGCCGGTCGGCACCAACGCGATGTCGCCGGGCGCGATCGACAGCGGCTCCTCCACCGCCGCGACCACGTCGGCGGCCGCGGCGTGCGCGGTCATGGCGCGCGGCAGCTCGAGGCCTTCGCCATGCGGCAGCCGCAGCACCCGCACCGTCACCGCGTCGTTTCCGGGGTCCATTTGCGCTCAGCCGAGATTGTGGAAGACCTTCTGCACGTCGTCGTCCTGCTCGAGCGCATCCACCAGCTTGAGCACCTCGGTGGCCTGCGGCTCTGGAAGATGCACGGGTCCGCTCGGGATGTACTCGGACTCGGCCGAGATCGGCGTGATGCCGCGGTCTTCGATCGCCTTCTGCAGGCGGCCGAAGTCGCCGAAGCCGCAGCGCATCACCAGCTGCGGCTCGCCCTTCTCGCCCGTGCTCTCGCCCATCTCCTCGAGACCGTGATCGATCAGGTCGAGTTCGAGCGAGTCGGCATCGACGCCGGCGGGGCTCAGCCGGAACACGCCCATGCGCTTGAACAGGTAGCCCACGCTGCCGTTGCTGCCGAGGTTGCCGCCCCACTTGTTGAACGCCGCGCGCACGTTGCCCACGGTGCGCACCGGATTGTCGGTGGCGGTCTCGACGATCATCGCCACGCCGTGCGGCGCGTAGCCCTCGTAGAGCACTTCCTCGAAGCCCGCGCCGCCCTGGCCCGAGGCACGGCGGATCGCCGCCTCGACCTTGTCCTTGGGCATGTTCACGCGCGCGCGTTCTGCATGATGCGGCGCAGCGTGGGATTACTCTCGGGACTGGGACCGCCGGTCTTCACCGCGATCGAGATCTCGCGCCCAATACGCGTGAACGCCTTGGACATGCGGTCCCAGCGGGCGAACATCGTGGCTTTGCGGGTCTCGAAGATGCGTCCCATGAGCGTCCCTGGGATCGGTCGGCGGGTGCTCGGAATCGTGCGCAAGATTAGACCGCCGCTTCGCCGCCGTCGAGAGGACTTCTAGGACTAGACTCGCGAGTTCTCGACCGCCGCAGGACCAGCAGAAGAGAGCCCCGACGTGAGGTCGGGGCTCTCCGAATGCCAAATGACTACGGCAACTTGCCGAGAGGGGGCGCAAGCACAATCTGCAGCAGAGATTGCGGCCCCAAGCAGCGTTTCAGCTAGAGTTCCCGGACTGTGAACAACTGATCTTGGACTTTGACCGCGCTCCGAACCGAGCTTGCCAGGACTCATTCAAGGTCTCGCCCAATGCCCTCCTCGTTTTGCTGGGCCCTTCTAATGACCATACTCTCTTCAGAGGTTGGTCCAATGACCTCGACACCAACCGCTCGTGCGTCTTCGATCTGCGAACCATTCACGATCGCATGTGACACATCTTTGGCGAACGGTGCCGGTAGTATGGTCTTGGGAGAAGCCGTGGGACAGACTTTCGTGGCGCCGCGTGGCGATCTCCGCTCGGTCACGGTCTGGCGCTATGCTGTCCAGGAGTCCCTGGCCTTTGGGATCCACCTGCTCGTCTGCAGCGTTGATTCCCTGGACGCGCCACACCCCGAACAGATTCTTCTCGACGGACCTACGCTTCACGAGTACGGGGACGGCATCCATCACACGCCCTTTCAGTACATCCTCGATCCGCCGCTTCATCTCGCTTCTGGCAGCTATTGCATATTCTTCAAGGTCGATCCGTGTGATGCCTGGAGCGACCTCCTGACTACCAACCGGGTGCGTACGCAAGTGGATCAGAGTGGAGGACCTCACGGAATCTGCCTCAATTGCGCTCTACGTCCTTCCCCGAACCAGCACCCAGACTGGGACTTGGTTTTTTCCGTGGACGTTGATACGACTGGCGTGGAAGTCACGGCCTTTTCCGCGGTGTTCGCCGACAGCGGGGCAGTGGTGCAATGGTCCGCCGCCAACACACGGTGCGTCTCTACCTTCCGCATCGAACGGTCAGAGGGCACATGGCGGTGACTATCAGCCGGTGGCGGATGTGGCGCCCTCACCGGACAGCACCGCGCAATACACCTGGATTGATCACGATCTCGCGTCGGGCCGAACCTACTGTTACAAGCTGCAAGCCTCGAGACAAATGGCGGCTCGCAGTCGCGAGGTCCAGTGATCGTGACGACGCCCGAACGGTCAGATACCACGGCCCTCTCGATGACGGGTTTCTCCGCAGTGCTCACTGACAGCGGGGCGCTGGTGACCTGGTCCGCTGCCAACACGCAGTGGGTCTCGACTTTCCGCATCGAGCGCTCGGACGGCTCCTGCAGCAGCTATCAAGCCGTGGCGGACGTTCCTCCTTCGTCCGATAGCACGGCGCAATACGCCTGGCTCGATCGCGATCTCGCTCCCGGCTGGGCCTACTGCTACGAGCTGCGAGCTCAAGACCGGCGGTGGCTCGCAGTCGCGAGGTCCAGTGATCGTCACGACCCCCGAACCGCCCGCGGTGCTGCCTCTGAGCCTTCGGTTCGACCCAACCCCGCCTCGGGAGCCGTCACAGTGGAGTTGACGCTCCCAGAGGCCGTGAACGTGTCGATCGACGTGTTCGACATCGCCGGCCATCGTGTCGCCAGGCTGCAGCGCGGGTCGCTCGGGAGCGGGCGCTCGGAGATCACATGGAACGGGCGCGACGACGACGGCAACGTGACCGCGGCCGGTGTCTACCTCATGAAGGCGCGTATCGGCACAATCACACTCACGCGGCGACTCGTGCGCATACGATGAGTACTGGACCGTGAACTCGTAGCACGAACTTGACCGCGCGGGCGTGGCAGTCGCACCAAGCGTAGCGCCTCGGCCACCCCGCGGATGGCTCCCACTTCCATGCGGACCGAGTTGCGGTGGCCCCGTGACGCTCTCTATCGTGCGCCGGATGCCAGGGATCGTCTCGGCGGCCGCGCTGCTCCTGATCGGATGGGTGCTGTGGGATGCCTTCGAGACCATCCTGCTGCCGCGCCGCGTGCCCGCCCAGGTGCGCTTCTCGCGCTTCGTGGTGCGCGCCGGGTGGATCGTCTGGTCGCACATCGCGGTCCGGATCAAGAAGCGGCAGCGCCGCGAGAACTTCCTCGGCTTCTACGCGCTGCTCGCGGTGCTCGGGTTGTTCACCGTGTGGGCGGTCGGGCTGATCGTGGGCTTCGCCATGCTGCAATGGGCGGTCGGATCGCCCTCGCCGGACCGGGCGGCATCGGCGGGTTCCCCGCCGACCTCTACGTGAGCGGCACCACCTTCTTCACCCTCGGCCTCGGCGACCTGCACCCGACCTCGGGGATGGGCCGCCTTCTCACCGTGATCGAATCGGGCACGGGTTTCGGCTTCCTGGCGCTGGTGATCGCCTATCTCCCCGTGCTCTACCAGGCGTTCTCGCGGCGCGAAGCCCGCATCACCATGCTCGACCAGTGGGCAGGCTCACCGCCGACCGCTGCGGTGCTGCTGCGCCGCGGCTTCGAGGCCGCCGACCCCAACGTGGTCTCGCCGCTGCTCAGCGGACTGGGAGCAGACGTTCGCCGAGATGCTCGAGAGCCACATCTCCTACCCGATCCTGTGCTTCTTCCGCTCGCAGCACGACAACCAGTCGTGGCTCGCGTCGCTGGTCGCGATTCTCGACACCTGCGCGCTGGTGATCGTCGGGGTAGATGGCATCGACTCGTTCCAGGCGCGCCTCACGTTCGCGATCGGGCGCCACGCGCTGGTGGATCTGAGTCAGACGCTGGCACTCAAGCCGCGGTTCGACGGCGACACTCGCGATCACACCCAGCTCGCCGAGCTGCGCGCCTGGCTCGCCCAGGCCGGGATTCATCTGCGGGAGGGCGCCGAGGTGGATCAGAAGCTCGACGAGCTGCGCGCGCTCTACTTCCCTACGCGTGCCGGCTCTCGGAACGGCTGCCTCATGCCGCTGCCGCCGACCTTGCCTCCGCCCAAGACGAGGTACAACTGGGAGACATCGGCCTGGGGGAAGACCGCCCGCGACGACGCGCACCAGGTTCTAGCCTGTGCTTGCCGTCCCGAATCGCTTCTCCGCGCGCTCCCGCGCCCGCGCCGCCTCGATCTCCCGATCGCGCGCCGGCGCCGTCGTCACCAGCGAGTCCAGCAGGCGCCGCGCGACCTGCGTGACCTCGTCGATCGCGCGATCGAACGCCGCCTGGTTCGCCTGCGACGGATGGTGGAAGCCCGAGAGCTTGCGCACGAACTGGAGCGACGCGTCGCGCACCTCCTCGTCGGTGGCGGGCGGATCGGAATTGAAGAGCGTCTTGATGTTCCTGCACATGATGGTTCCTTTCAGCGTTCGGCCAGCGAGCGGATGAGATCGAGGTCGAGCGACTCCCGCGGCGCCCCAGCCCTTCTTCTGCCGTGGCACCGTGGGGCGGAACGCCTCGTAGAGAGCATACGCCTCCGCGGCGAGCCGCTCCTTCCGGCAGCGAGCGCGCCAGCGTCTTCATCGCGGTGCGCACGTCTTCCAGATCGTCGCCGAACTTGTCGGCGAGATAACGCTGGACGCTCGCAGGATCGATCGGCTTGCCGTGCGACAGCGCGCGCAGACCCTCGGGCGTCTCGACCGCCGCGAACCTGCGCCCGAGCAGGTGGACTTCCACCAGGCGGCCGGCCGGCTTCGGCGATGCTGGCCGCCGCTTCGCCACCTGCTTGGGGCTCGCCTTCTCGATGCCGAGCCAGACCGCCTTGGCCCGTGCGGTCACTCCCGCGACCGTTCGTCCGAACGCCGCCGCGGCGCCACGGTCGTAGCCCAGGCGCTCGGCCACCACCGCGGCCCACAGGGTGAGCACCGGAGCCCGATTGATCATCACAGCGCGCGTCATCCGCGAATCACGTCGCGGCTGCGCCTGCCTGGCAATCCCGGTCAACTCACCTCCTTGTCACGCCGATAACGCTCCGGACAAGGAGGACTCCCCATGATCTCGAAGGCTCGCGCCGGCCTTGCTGGCGCTCGTGTTCTGGCTGGCTGCGCCGGCCCTCGAAGCTCGCACAACGAAGCGAACAGAAGCTGGCGGGCGGCGACCCGTGGAAGGCCTGGCAGTTCGCCACCCGCGCCCTCGACAAGGAGCCCGGCAACGCGCGCGCATGCCGCGGCGAAATCCGCGGCCGGCATGATCTCGGCGAACTGGCAGGAGAAGATCCACGCCATCGCCGACATCGACAGCGTCCAGGCCGCCGAGGAGGTTCTCAACTTCGTCGCCTTCCGCGCCCAGGCCGTGCGCTACGCGGCGGTGCCGGTGAATCCCGATCCCAGCGCGACGAGCAGATCCTGCGGCGCACCGCGGCGCGCCTCGACTACCTGCACGGTCTGGCGGCGCTCGATGCGCACCGGCCGAAGAAGGCTTATCTCCTGTTCGCCGACTGCGAGCGTTTCGTGCCTGATTACCGCGACGCCGCGCGGCTCGCCGAGCGCGCCTATTCCAAGGCGCTGACCCGTGTAGCGGTGGTGCCGCTCACCACCTCCTGGGCGACCCCGGTCTCGGCCGCGACGTGGCGGACGAGTGGCGCGATCGGCTCACGCAGCAGCTGGCGCCCCTCCATCGCGTTCACGCGCGTGCTGGGCGGCGACGCCGTCGAGCAGGCCATGTCGGTATCGCAGCTCGACGGATGAACCGTGACGACGCGATCCAAATCGGCCGCGCGGCGGGCGCCGAGCGCGTGGTGTGGGGCACGATCGGACGGGTCAACTCCGAGACCGGCGTCCAGCTCTTCAGCGACGCGATCGCCCACCGGGTGGTCGACAAGGACCCTGATGGCCACGAGACGACGCGCTGGGTCGAGCTGCCGATCGCGGTGGTGGCGCGCACGCGCACCGTGACCACCGACGTCGAGTACGAGGTGGTCGCCACCAAGAGCGGCGCCTCCTCGCCCACGACCGCAGCCGCCGGCAGACCAGCGCCCGCGCGCTGTGGACCGTCTACCTTCCCGGTAGGCGACGTCGATCTGTACGCGCTGGTCTCCGACGTGCTGCGCGCCGCGGATCCCGAGCGCGCCAAGCGAATCGAAGCGCACTGGAGCTCGGTGTGCGGCGAAGGCACCACGCTGCGCGCGGTGCTCGAGGCACGCCGCACCACCCGTGGTTCGCGCCGCTACAGCCGCGAGGTGATGCCGAGCTTGATCGCCGGCGCTCCGTTCGTGTTCCTCGAGGACCTGCCTCCGACCGGCGATCTGGCATACGCGGCGCTGGCCGGCGGCTGGCATCCGGTGCCTCGACGACCCGGCCAAGCTCGACGCGGTGGACGACGTGGACCTGGGCGCTTCGATGGTCGGATTCCGGCGATCGCTGATCCACCCGGACGGTGCTGAACGCGGGCGGTCGTCCACCGGACGACCGCCCGCTCATTTGTAGTCGAAGGCCGCCGACGGAGTATCATGCCCGGCCGTTCATCGCGCGTCTTGCGATCCCCCACCCTTCGAGGAGCCGCCCCATGCCGGAGAAGACCGAAGAGAAGGCGACCGCGACCATCACGACGACCGAGACGCCCTTGCCGCCGGTCGATCAGATCGTCGAGACCAAGCACGAGATCGTGATCGGCGGTCGCCGGATCCCCTACACCGTCACCGCGGGCACGCTGAGTGCTCCGCGAGGAGAGCGAGAAGAAGGGCGATCAGGAGGGGCTTCCGAGGGGCACAAGCCCAAGGCCGTGGTGTTCTTCATCGCCTACACGCGCCGTGACGCGGGCGATCCGGCCCGGCGCCCAATCACGTTCTCGTTCAACGGCGGCCCGGGCTCCTCGTCGGTATGGCTCCATCTCGGCGTGCTCGGACCGCGCCGCGTGGATCTCGGCGAGGATGGCTTCCTGCCCGCGCCGCCGTTCCGGCTGGTCGACAACGAGCACACGCTGCTCGACGCAGACCGACCTGGTCTTCATCGATCCGGTGAGCACCGGCTACAGCCGCGCCGTGGTCGGCGAGAAGGCCAAGGAGTTCCACGACCTTCAAGCGGGACATCGAGTCGGTCGGCGAGTTCATCCGCCTCTACACATCGCGCTACCGGCGCTGGCTGTCGCCCAAGTTCCTGATCGGCGAGAGCTACGGCACCACGCGCGCGGCGGGGCTGTCCGGCCATCTGCAGGATAGGCTACGGCATGTACCTCAACGGGATCATGCTGGTGTCGGTAGTGCTCGACTTCCAGACGCATCGACTTCCAGCCGACGAACGACCTGCCCTACGTGCTCTACCTGCCGAGCTACGCCGCCACCGCGTGGTACCACCGGCGGCTCGCGCCCGAGCTGCAGCAAGGATCTCGTCGCGACGCTCAAGCGAGGCCGAGGCGTTCGCGACCGGCGAGTACGCCGAGCGCGCTGATGAAGGGCGACTGCGCTGTCCGCCGCGCGAGCGCGCGGCGGTGGTCAAGAAGCTCGCGCGCTTCACCGGCCTCTCGCCGGAATACGTCGAGCGCACGAATCTCCGCATCGAGATCCTGCGCTTCACCCGCGAGCTGCTGCGCGACCGGCGCCGCACGGTGGGGCGGCTCGACAGCCGCTACACCGGCATCGACCGCGATGCGGCGGGCGAGGCGATCTCGGTGGATCCGGCCGCCAGCGAACATCCTTGGTCCCTACACCGCCACCTTCAACGATTACGTGCGTGGCGATCTCAAGTTCGAGAGCGACCTGCCTTACGAGATTCTCAATCTCAAGGCGAACGCGGCGTGGCGCTTCGAGGAGCACGAGAACCGCTTCCTCGAGGTGGCGGAGACGCTCCGCAACGCGATGTCGACCAACCCGCATCTCAAGATCTTCCTCGCCAACGGCTACTACGACCTCGGCCACGCCGTACTTCGCGACCAAGTACACCTTCGACCGCCTGGCGCTGGACGAGACGCTGCGGGCCAACGTCTCGGAGGGCTTCTACGAGGCCGGCCACATGATGTACGTGCAGCCGGCCCTCGCTCGCGCGCATGAAGCAGGACCTCTCGGGGTTCATCCGTGCAGCGCTGTCCGCCGCGCCGCGCGCGACGCGCGGTCGCTCTCCGCTCCGGAGGTCGGCGCACGGCCGGCGACGGGCGCGTCCCGGCGCGCGCCGGACGCACCCCGAAGCGCAAGTAGGCGTTGCCACCGGCCCGACACGGGCCTAACGTTGTCGCATTCCGTCAACCCCGGCGCAGTCGTCCGGGATCGTCGCGTCTCAGGATCCGCACGGAGGAATTTCTCTGTCCACCGCGATCGCACGCTCCGCCCGAACACGAGCATCCCGACGTCGCGCTCGTTCCTCCCGGAGTTCACACCACTCTCCCCGAAGCCACCCCCGAAGAGAAGGATCGGCACCTGGTACCAGACGCTCTACCAGGGGGACCGCGTGCCGCAGCTCACCTTCCGCGCGGTCGCGATGGGGGCCGATGCTGGGCATGCTCATGTCGGTCTCGAACCTCTACACGACGCTCAAGGTGGGCTGGTCGTTCGGGGTCGCGATCACCTCGTGCGTGATGTCGTACGTGATCTGGAACGCGTTCCGCACGCTGACCGGCGGCCGTCTCTCGCAGATGTCGATCCTCGAGAACAACTGCATGCAGTCGACCGCCTCCGCGGCCGGCTACTCGACCGGGGCGACGATCGCGACCGCGTTCGGCGCGCTCCTGATCCTCTGATCCCGCGCACCAGTCACCAGCCGTGGATGGTGGTGGCGTCGCTTCACGCTGTTCACCGGCGCGATGGGCGTGTTCCTGGCGATCCCGCTCAAGCGGCAGATGATCAATCAGGAGCAGCTGCCGTTCCCGTCGGAATCGCGGCGGCCACCACGCTGCGCAGCCTCTACAGCCGCGGCGGCGACGCGGTCGAAGAAGGCCTACTCGCTGGTGATCGCGCTGCCGCGCCGGAACCATCGTCGGCGTGCCTCAACACCGCCGAGGACCAGCTCGTGGCGCTCGGAAGCTTTTTCCAGTGGATGCGCACGCACCTCTTCTCCGTGCACCTTCCCGATCTGGTCCCGGCCAACGGCTTCCGACAGCTTCGCGGGCAAGCCGTTCGTGGCGTTCGGATTCGAGCCGAGCGTGCTGCTCATCGCGGCCGGCATGATCGTGGGGCTCCGCGTCTCGCTCTCCATGCTGGGCGCCTCGCTGTTGCTCAACGGCGTGATCGGGCCGTGGCTCAGCGGGCATCGATCGCAGCACGCGGGCGCGCCGGGCTACATCCCATCGATTCCGATGGTGGGGGGCGGCACGATCTACCACGCGGTGCGCTGGGGCCTGTGGGGCGGCACTGCGGTGATCGTGTTCTCGAGCCTCGCGTCGCTGGCGCTCCAGTGGCCGACCATGGCGCGCTCGTTCACGATGTTCCGCCGCTCGAGCCAGGGGCCGGCCGAAACTGGCGACCTGGCGGCCAAGATGGCGGCGATCGAGGTGCCGAACGCTTGGCTGATCGCCGGCCTGATCCCGATCACGATCGGGCTGGTCGCGGTGCAGATCATCGCCTTCCACATCGCCTGGTGGGCCGGACTGATCGCGGTCGGGATGTCGTTCATCCTGTCGATGGTGGCCTGCCGCGCCACGGGTGAGACCGACACCACGCCGATCGGGGCGATGGGCAAGGTGATGCAGCTCCTGTTCGCGGTGATCTCACCCGGCAACGTCACGCACAACCTGATGTCGGCCGGCACCGCGGCCAACAGCGCCTCGTCGTCGGCCGATCTGCTCACCGACCTCAAGAGCGGCTACCTGCTCGGCGCCAACCCGCGGCGCGCAGTTCATCGCGCAGTTCGTCGGCGATCTTCTCCGGCACGCTCGCGATCGTGCCGGCCTGGTACCTGATGATCCCCAACGAGGCGGCGATCCAGAAGTTCCCGCTGCCGGCCACCAACATCTGGGTCGCGGTCGCACGCGTGCTCTCGACCGGCGTGGCGAGCCTCGCCGATGTCGGCGCGCTGGGCGATCCTGATCGGCTCGCTGATCGGCGTGCTGCTCCCGGTGCTGGAGCGGGTCGTTCCCGAAGGCGCGGCCCTACCTGCCGTCGTCGATGGGGCTCGGACTCGGATGGATCGTGTTCTTCAGCAACGCGCTCGCCTTCACCATCGGCGCGTTCATCTCGTGGGCGTGGGCGATGGCGAAGCCCAAGAACCAGGAGCATCTACAACATCCCGATCGCCTCGGGTCTGGTGGCAGGCGAATCGCTCATCAAGGCGCTGCTGGCGATGCTGGCGACGGGGATCGGTTTGGTCTCGGGCAAGTAGCGGGGCACGCGTAGGTACACAAGGCCGTCGCACGCATCAAGCGGGCGACGGCCTCGGCGTTAGAGCTCGCCGATCAGTCGCGGTGCCAGCGGTTCCCGTAGCCGGCGCTCATCGCGTCCGCGGTCTCAGCGAGCCATGGAGCGATGGTGCTCCAAGGCGGGCAGCGTCTGCTGCGCCCAGGCGCGTAGATCCGGATCGGCTCCGTTCCGCGCGTAGGTCCGGAACATCGCCAGCGTGCTCTGATGATCGTCGACCATCTGGCGCATGTAGGCGCGATCGAAGGATTCGCCGCGGCGATGTCGCAGGTTCCCCAAGGCGATGCGATGCGAGAAGTCCATGTCGGTCGGAAGACTCAGGCCCTTCTGCCACGCGAGTCGGTTGAGCCGCCGGTTCGCCTGCGAGTGGTCCTGCACCATCTGATCCGCGAAAGCCCTGACATCCGGGTCCGAGGCCCGTCCACGGGCCATCTGGCTGAGCGCGACTTCAGCCCTTCCGCCCTGGGCCGCCCCTCTGCACGAACTCGCTCGTCGAAATGGAACCATAGTCATTGCCAGTTGTACCGATTGTAACGATCGCGGCCGTACTGATCCTGAGCGGCTGCGGAGGCCGCCGAGACGATGGCGCCTACCACGGCCGCTCCCGTGATGATCCGAGCGAACTTCATATCTCCTCCCGTCTGTCGGTTTTTCCCACCGCGACCAACGTAGGACGGCTTCGCAAGGAGCATTCCGTCCGCTCCTGATGACGACTTGGCGGACCCTTGGCAGAGGGATGACCGGCCGCGCGGCCAGTCGTCGGTCCCTCGACATGCGCCGGGGCATGTTGGTCCTGACCGAATCTGGATGATCGGCACGGTCTTCCCGACGCTCGGCAAAGTGCAGGCGCGCCGGCCGCCGCATCCAATCCCACTCGAGGCCTCGAACAGGACCACGTCAGCGCAGTCCACCATCCACGGCACGATCGGGAGAGCGCCCATCGGCGAGCTCCTCCGGGCGGGCCTGCTCGAGGAGAACGACATGAAGAGGGTATTCATCGCATTCGGATTCGTCGCCGCCGCCGTCCTCGCGGGGTGCACGATGAGTCAGACGACCGCACCGGAACGACCACGCGGCCATGAACCCGATGCCGGCAAGCGGCGCGCGCGCCGGCGTTACGGCGACTCGCACCTCGTCGAGTGGCGGTAGCGTCAGAGGGCGCCGCAGGCGAAGCTGCCGGCCTTCTACGACGGCCAGCGGATCACGATCAACTCCGTGGAGGTCTCCGGATGTCGCCGCGGACCACGTCCGGGACGAACCCGAGCCACAACCAGATCTTCGTCACCAACGACCTGGACGACCCGCAGGACTTCGACCCGGTGATCGACGCCATCACGGAGACGGATTCAATCCTCCGTGGGAACAATTCAAGATCGTCTTCAATGCGGGGGTCACTCCTCACCAGTTCGTCTCGGACGAGGAAGTGTTGCAGGCGGCGGCGGGACCCCATCCCCAAATCACGCTCGTCGATACCGGCGAGGTGTATCGGTGCTCCGTGGTCGGCCAGAAATAGAGGATTCTGGCGACCCGGCCGGTCCGGGCGGGCGGCGTCCCCGATCGCCGCCGCCGGATCCGGATTCGCGGGCGGCTCCGGCTAATCCGCGAGCACGCGCAGCAGGCGCTCGCAGGCCCAGTCGACTTCCTCGCGGGTGATCACGAGCGGCGGCGCGATGCGGATGACGTGCTCGTGAGTCTCCTTGCAGAGCATGCCCTCCTCCATCGAGCCGCTCGCAGTAAGGGCGGCGCCGCGCGGTCGAGCTCGATGCCGATCCACAGGCCGCGCCCGCGCACCTCCTTCACGTGGGGATGGCTCTTCAGAGGCGCGAGCTTCTGCAGGAAGTAGGCGCCGAGCTCCGCCGAGCGCTCCGCCAGCTTCTCGTCGACCAGCACGCGGAGCGCGGCACGAGCCACCGCGCACGCCAGCGGATTGCCGCCGAAGGTGCTGCCGTGATCGCCGGGCTTGAACACCCCGAGCAGCTTCGCTTCGAGCCGAGCACCGCCGGACACCGGATAGAAGCCGCCGGACAGCGCCTTGCCCACGATCATCAGGTCGGGCTGCACGCCTTCGTGCTCGCAGGCGAACATCTTTCCGGTGCGGCCGAGGCCCGACTGGATCTCGTCGGCAATGAGCAGCACGTTGTGTCGCGGGCAGATCTCGCGCAGTCTCGCGCAGGAAGCCCTCGCGCGGGATGACGATGCCGGCCTCGCCCTGGATCGGCTCGACCAGGAACGCCGCAAGTGTTGGGCGTGATCGCCGCCTCGAGCGCCGTCGGCGTCGCCGTACGGGATCATCACTGAAGCCCGGCGTGAACGGCCCGAAGCCGCTCGCGGTACTGCGTCGTCGGTCGAGAAGCTCACCGACGGTGATGGTGCGGCCGTGGAAATTGTTGGCGCACGCGATCACCTCGGCGTGGTTCTCGGGAATGCCCTTGACCGTGTAGCCCCACTTGCGCGCGGCCTTGAGCGCGGTCTCCACCGCCTCGGCGCCCGGAGTTCATCGGCAGCGCCCAGTCGAGTCCGCTCAGCTCGTGGAGGTCGCGGTAGAGCGGTCCGAGCTGGTCGTTGCGGAACGCGCGCGAGGTGAGCGTGACGCGCGCCGACTGCTCCATCGAGCGCGGCACGGATCTTCGGATGGCAGTGCCCCTGGTTCACCGCGGAGTACGCGGCGAGGCAGTCGAGGTAGCGCTGGCCCTCGACGTCGCCACACCCACACGCCTTCGGCGCGCGTGATCACCACGTCGAGCGGATGGTAGTTGTGGGCGCCGTAGGCGTCCTCGAGGCGCAGGTAGTCCGCGGTGCTCGGGGTCTCGCCGCGCGGAGCGTTCGGCGACCGGCCAGTCGGATGGCCGGCGGTTTCGGTGCGGGAGGTCATGGTCATTCTCCTTCGAGCAGCATGGTCAAGAGCGCCATGCGCACGTAGAGGCCGTTGTGCGCCTGCCGGAAGTAGAGGGCCCGGGGGTCGGCATCGACCGTCCGGTCCAGCTCCGCCGTGCGCGGCAGCGGGTGGAGGATCAAGGCGTTGGGTTTCATGCGGTCCAGGAGCGAGGAGTCGACGGCATAGCGGTTGAGGCTCTGCCGATCCGCCAGCCGCTCGGGATGGAGACGGGTCTGATAGACGACGTCCACTTCACTCACCACCTTGTGGATGTCGGATTCGAGCGCGTACTGCACGTCGTGCCGCTCGAGGTACTCGAGGATGTCGCGACCCATCTGCACCTCGGGCGGCGCCACGAAGGTGATCTTCACCCGTTCGAACTTGGCGAGCAGGTAGGCGAGCGAGCGGGCGGTGCGGCCGCGATCCAGCTCGCCGATGAACGCGATCGAGAGCCCATCGAGGCGGGCGCTCGCGGTAGATGGTGTAGAGGTCGAGCAGCGCCTGGGTCGGGTGCTGGCCGCCGCCGCCTTCACCGGCGTTGATCACCGGCACCGGTGACACGGTGGCGGCGCGCTGCGCCGCGCCCACCTCGGGATGACGCAGCACGATCACGTCCGAGTAGCTGCCGATGATGCGGATCGAGTCCTCGACGGCTTCGCCTTCCTCCGCCGAGGAGAACACTCGCGCCTGCTCGGTCGAGAGCACGCGGCCCGCCGAGCCGGTACATCGCCGCCTCGAAGGAGAAGCGCGTTCGGGTCGAAGGCTCGTAGAACACCGTCGCCAGGATGCGGTGCTTGAACTCCTCCGAGCCGCCGCGCGCCACCACCCGCTCCATGCCGCGGCTGCCGATGGAACAGCTCCATCAGCAGCGGCACCGTGAACTGCTGAGATTCCACCACGTGTCGAAGCTTCATGGCCTGTGTCCTCTCCGGCGTGCCCGCGGGTCACGGCACCACATGGGTCCCCGCGTCCCCTGGACCGCTTCGCGCAGGTCGCTCGTACGAGGTGATGATCGCCCTCGCGCCCGCCGTGATCGATGAACCCCACCGCCAGATTCCACCTTCGGGTCCCATGCTCCCGGCGGGAAACTGCCCGGCCGCGAGATATTCCTTCATCTCGGCCGCCGGCACGCAGCCGAGCGCACGGCGCGTCAGGCTGCTGTAGTCGAGGAAGACCGCTTCGACGTCGGTGCAGATGATGAACAGGTCCACGCCGAGTCGCGCCGCCAGCAGTCCCGACGCCCGATCCTTGTCGATCACCGCCTCGACCCCTTCCATGTCACCGTTCTTCCTCACCGCCGGGATGCCCCGCCGCCCGCGGCGATCACGAGTACCCCTGCTCCATCAGCGCACGGATCACGGGCTCCTCGACGATCTCGAGCGGCTCGGGCGAGGGCACCACTCGCCGATAGCCGCGCGACGCGTCCTCGACGATCTCCCAACCCAGGCGGCGCTATCCGGCTCCTCGGCCTCGGCGCGCGAGTAGAAGGGCCCGATCGGCAGGAAGGCTTCTGCATCGCCGGGTCGTCGCGGCTCACCACCACTTGCGACAGCACCGCCACCACCGCGCTCTTCTGTCCGGCGTGCGCCATCTCGTTCTGCAGCGACTGCTGGAGCAGGTAGCCGATCTCGCCCTGGGCAGTGGCGTCGCAGACGTCGAGCGGCAGCGCATACACCTGGTCGGCCGCGCGCTCCGAGGCGCAGCAAGGCGGCGCCGACCTGCGGCCCGCTCCCGTGGGTCACCACCAGGCGATAGCCCTCGCGGTGGAGCTCGACGATCGCCGCTGCGGTGCGGCGCGCGTTGACGAAGCTGCTCGGCGATGGTGCCCTTCTCGCCGGCTCGGATGAGCGAGTTGCCGCCCACCGCCACCAGCGCCGACGGACTGCCTCCAGATCCAAGAGCCCAGCAATGGCCTCATGCTCTGGCCCCTGCGCCGATTCTTCATGAGCTCGTGCAGGATCGCCTTCTGCGCGTGCAGCCGGTTCTCCGCCTCCTGGAACACCGCCGAGCGCGGCGAGTCGATCGCCTCGTCGGTCACCTCTTCGCCCCGATGGGCCGGGAGGCAATGCAAGAACGCCGCGTCGGGTTTGGCCTGGGCGAACAGCGCGGCGTTCACCTGGTAGGGCCGGAACACCTGCTTACGCGCCTCCGTTTCGGATTCCTGGCCCATGCTGGCCCACACGTCGGTGTAGAGCGCGTCGGCGCCGCGGGCGGCTTCCACCGGATCGTGGGTGACGGTGCACGATCCGCCGGTCGCCTGGGCGCGCGCACGCGCCCACTCGAGCGCGTCGTCCTTCGGCTCGTAGCCGGGCGGGCAGCCGATCACCACGTGGGTTCCGAGCTGCGCGCCGGGAACATCAGCGAGTGCGCCACATTGTTGCCGTCGCCGACGTACGCGAGCTTGAGTTCAGCCGAGCGCCCCTTGACCTCCTCGAGCGTGAGGAAGTCCGCCATCGCCTGGCACGGATGGCTGTAGTCGGTGAGCCCGTTGACCACCGGCACGCTCGCGTATTCGGCCATGCGCTCCACGATGTCGTGGGCGAAGGTGCGGATCATGATCCCCTGCACCATGCGCTCGAGGTTCTTGGCAACGTCGTAGACCGACTCGCGCTTGCCGAGGTTGATCTCGGCCGGCGACAGGTAGATCGAGAACCCGCCGAGCTGGTGGATGCCGACGTCGAAGGTGACGCGCGTGCGGAGCGACGGCTTCTCGAAGATCAGCGCCAGCGCCTTGCGCTTCGAGCGCATGGGCGTAGGCGGACGGCTTCTGCCTTGAGGTCGCGCGCCAGATCGAGGAAGCGACGGATCTCCTGGGGCGAGAAATCGCGAATCGAGAAGAAATCGCTGGCGGGCACGGACGGCTCTCCGGTTGGCGGGAGTTCGAGTCGGCCGGCCGGAATACCCGGAAGTCTGCCTTTCGGCACAGGCTCCTCCTGGGTCCCCTTCGGGCCGATCGCCACCTGACAACCCCCTCGACGACCGAGGTATCATCTGCCGACCCATGTCCCTCGAGCATTTCCATCCCACCGTCGGCCGCTGGTTCCGGAGCGCATCGGCACGCCTTCGCCGCCCCAGGTCGAGGGCTGGCCGCGCATCCGCTCCGGCCACCACACGCTGATCGCGGCGCCGACCGGCACCGGCAAGACGCTCGCCGCGTTCCTGTGGGCGATCGACGAGCTGTTGCGTCAGGGCGACGCGCTGCGCCGACGAGACGCAGGTGCTCTACGTCTCGCCGCTGCAGCGCGCTCGGCAACGACGTGCAGAAGAACCTCCGCGAGCCGCTGGACGAGCTCGAGCGCATGGACTCCGATCTGGTCCCGCGGGTGCGGGTGCTGGTGCGGAGCGGCGACACGCCCGCCAGCGCGCGCGCCGCGATGCAGAAGCAGCCGCCGCACATCCTGGTCACCACGCCCGAGTCGCTCGCCATCCTGCTCACCAGTCGAGAGCGGGCGCGCGATGCTGCGCACGGTGCGCACGGTGATCCTCGACGAGATCCACGCGGTCGCCGGCGAGCAAGCGCGGCGCGCACCTGGCGCTCTCGGTCGAGCGGCTCGAGGCGCTGGTGGTGGATCACGCGGCGGGCGAAGGACGCCGCGCCGCGCTCCAGCGCATCGGTCTCTCGGCCACGCAGAAGCCGATCGCCGACGTGGCGAATCTCCTGGTCGGCGTCGGACGCGCGTGCGAGCTGGTCGACATCGGCCATCGCCGCGACCTCGACCTCGCGATCGAGGTGCCCGACAGCGCCGCTCGAGACGGTGTGCTCGCACGAGACCTGGGACGAGATCGTCGCATCGCATGGCCGAGCTGATCGCGGCGCATCGCACCACGCTGGTGTTCGTCAACACCCGCAAGCTCGCCGAGCGCATCGCGGCGCGAGCTCACCGAGGTGCTCGGCGAGGATCAGGTGACGAGCCACCACGGCAGCCTCGCGCGCGAGCGCCGGCTCGACGCCGGAGGAGCGCCTGCAAGGCGGGCCAGCTGCGGGCGCTGGTCGCCACCAGCATCGCTCGAGCTCGGCATCGACATCGGCGACGTGGACCTGGTGATCCAGGTCGGCGTCACCGCCGTCGATCGCGATCCTGCTCCAGCGCGTCGGACGCAGCGGACACGCGCTGTCGCGCACGCCCAAGGGCCGCCTGTTCCCGCTCACTCAGGACGACCTGGTCGCGCGCGGCCGCGCTGCTGCGACGCGGTGCGCCGCGGCGAGCTGGACCGCACGCCGCAGCCCGGCGCAGCCGCTCGACATCCTCGCGCAGCACATCGTGTCGGCGTGCGTGCCCGAGACCTGGGACGAGGAGCGGCTCTACGCACGCTTCCGCCGCGCCTGGCCCTATCGCGCGCTCACGCGCGAGGACTTCGACGCGGTGGTGGCGCTCCACACCGAGGGTCGCGACGGCGCTGCTCCATCGCGACGGCGTCCACCAGCCGGCTGCGCGCCACGCAAGCGCGCGCGGATCACCGCGCTCACCTCGGGCGGCGCGATCCCCGACACCGGCCAGTACCGGGTGCGTGGTCGAGCCCGAGAGCACTGGCGGTCGGCTCGCTCGACGAGGACTTCGCGATCGAGTCCAACGCCGGCGACATCTTCCAGCTCGGCAACGCCTCGTGGCGGATCCTCAAGGTCGAGCCCGGGACGGTGCGCGTGGCCGACGCCCAGGGCGCGCCGCCCACGGTCCCGTTCTGGTTCGGCGAGGCGCCGGCGCGCACGCGCGAGCTGTCGGCGGCGATCGCGCGACGTCCGCGAGCGCGGCCGCGATCCCGAAGTGGCTCGATGCGCGAGTCGGGCTCCAGTCGGTCGCGCCGCGGCCACGCAGCTCTGCCGACTACCTGCACGAAGGCGAGCGCACGCTCGGCGCCGTGCCCACGCCGACGCGCGTGGTGCTCGAGCGCTTCTTCGACGAATCGGGCGGCATGCAGCTGGTGGTGCACGCGCCGTTCGGCGGCCGCATCAACCGCGCGTGGGGCCTGGCGCTGCGCAAGCGCTTCTGCCGCGGCTTCGGCTTCGAGCTGCAGGCGGCGGCCAACGAGGAGGCGATCGTGCTGTCGCTCGGGCCGCAGCACAGCTTCCCGCTCGACGAGGTGTTCGACTACCTGCATCCCAACAGCGCGCGCGACCTGCTGGTGCAGGCGCTGCTCGCGCGCCCCGATGTTCGGGCGCGCTGGCGCTGGAACACTGACTCGCGCGCTGCTCCTGCCGCGCACGCAGAGCGGCGGCAAGCGCGTGCCGACGCCGCTGCTGCGCATGCGCGCCGAGGACATGCTGGTGCGCGCGTTTCCTCAGGTTCTGGCCTGCCCCGAGACGCTGCCGCCCGGCGAGATGCCGGTGCCGTGGGAGCACCCGATGGTGCGTCAGACCATCGAGGACTGCCTCACCGAGGCGATGGACGTGGAGGGATTCCTCGACGTGCTGCGCGGCCTGCGCGATGGCCGCATCGAGCGCGTCGCGGTCGACACCACCGAGCCCTCGGCGTTCGCGCGCGGCATCCTGAACGCCGCTGCCCTACGCGTTCCTCGACGACGCGCCGCTCGAGGAGCGCCGCACGCAGGCGGTCATCACGCGCCGCGGTCTGATCGGCGGAGGTGGCCGACACGCTGGGCGCCCTGGATCCCGAAGCCGTGACGCGCGTGCGCGACGAGGCGTGGCCGTCGCCCGAGAGCGCCGAGGAGATGCACGAGGCGCTGCTGTGGATGGGCTACGCCACCGGCAACGAGGCGGAGCGCTCCGGGATGGAGCGCCGTGGCTCGACGAGCTACGCGAGGCGGGACGCGCGGTCCGCGTGCCCGACGCTCACGGCGATGCGCTGGTTCGCGACCGAGGCCACCCGCGATCCCGAAGCGGTGCTGCGCGGACGGCTCGAGCGCTCTGGGACCGGTGCGGTGGCTTCCGACCACGCGGCCGGGAAGGACGCGCTCGCCGTTCTGCCGGCGATTGACCGCGACCGACGAGCCGAGCCACTGCTGGCGCTCGAGGCCCACGGCGTGGTGCTGCGCTGCCGGATCGCGCGGCACCCAGGCGTGGTGCGAGCGGCGTCTGCTCGCGCGCATCCATCGCTACACGCTGGAGCGGCTGCGCCGCGAGATCGAGCCGGTCACCGCGACCGATTTCTGGCGCTTCCTCTCGTGCTGGCAGCACGCCGATCCCGCCTTCCGGCTCGAAGGTCCGCGCGGCGCGCACGAGGTGGTGCGCAAGCTCGCGGGCTTCGAGGCGCCCGGCCATCGAGTGGGAGTCGAGCGTCCTGCGCGTCCGTCTCCACGATCCGCGGCCCGAGTGGCTCGATCAGCTCACGCTCACCGGCGAGGTGACCTGGGGTCGACTGTAGGGCGCGGGCGACTCACCGATTCGCTCCACCCCGATCTGCCTGCTGCCGCGCGAGGACCTCGGGACGTGGATGCGGCTCGCGGCGCTCCGATCGGGTGCGTGGTCACGCGACCTCGATGGGGCGCCGGGCGCGACACCGGCCGAGCCGCTGTCCACCTACGCGCGCACGGTTCTCGATGAGCTCGAGCAGCGCGGGCGCCTGCTTCGCGCAGGAGCTGGAGCGCGCCACGCGCCTGCTGCCCTCGCACCTCGAGATGGGCCTCACCCAGCTCATCGGCCACGGGCTCGTGACCTGCGACTCGTTCGGCGGGATTCGCCGGCTGATCACGCCGCCGAGCCAGCGCGAAGCACGGCGCGCGGCAGGCGCCGCTCATGCCGGCGGGACGCTGGTCGCGGTTCCGCACCGACGGAATGCCAGCCCTGGCCATCGATGGCGCGATCGACGCGAGGAGCTCGTGGAGTTCGTGAGCCGCCAGCTGCTTGCTCCGCTACGGCGTGGTGTTCCGCCGCATGCTGGAGCGCGAGCGCATTCCGGTGCCGTGGCGCGACCTGGTGCGGGTCTATCGCCGCCAGGAGCTGCGCGGCGACGTGCGCGGCGGGCGCTTCGTGCAGGGCTTCTCGGGCGAGCAGTACGCGCTGCCCGAGGCTGTCGACCTGCATGCGGCGACTCGCGCAAGCTGCGCGGCAGCCCGCGGGTGCGCGCCCTGGATCGATTGGCCTCCGGCGAGCACGGCGCGGTGCGCGGGGCGCTCGAGGTTGCCGCGGCGGATCCACTCAATCTCCAGGGCGTGCTCACGCCCGAGGCGCGGATCCCGGCGCAGACGCGGCGTCGGGTGAAGGTGGCCTGACCGCTCAGACCGCCGGGCGGTCCTTCGCGATCACGTCGAGGCTGCGGCCGAGTGCGGCCCAGCGCTGGAGACGGTAGAGCGCCCAGCGCGGCTCGACGCTTGTTGATGGCACCGGACTCGACGCTCATCAGGTACCAATCGGCCGGCGTCGCGCAGCCGGCTCGTCGTGCTCCGCCTTCAGGCCGACGAAGTAGTAGATCTCGGCGCGCAGCTTCATCGAGACGCGCGAGCTTCAAGATCTGCGACTCCTCGCGCAGCCCCACGAGGTAACGGGCGATCTCGAGAAAGTAGGTCCCCTGAGTGGTGGCCAGGTGCTGCACGGTCTCCGCGTGGCGCGGGAGCGAAGGCCCTGCCTCCATGCAGGCGGCGGCGCGCATCAGCCAGTAGTAGTCGCCGTCGGGTCCGTCGAGGTTGGCGGGCGCCATGGTCCACAACAGCTCGGGCAGGTCGTCCCTGGTGCGCGAAGGTGCCGAGTGGGCCGCGCAGCGAGCCGCCCAGATGGGCCGCGAGCCACGCGCGCGCCGGTCCTTCCCCGTGCGCGAGCTTCAGGTACTGGTACGCGCGCGCGCGGCGATCCCGACCTGCTCGAGGCCGCGGGCCTTGATCCGCGATTCGATCTCGAACGCGCGGCGTCGTGGAGCCCGGCCGCGCTCAGCTTCTCGGCCAGCGTGCCGACCGTGGCCTGCTCGCGGTAGCCGGCGTCCATGAGCGCCTGCGCGGCCTTCAGTCCCTCGTCCTCGTGGCCGCGGAACACCGTGACGAACCGCGGCGCGATCGTCTGCGCCCACTCGTAGTCGGAGGGCGGCATCGGGGCTGGCACGGAGGATTCCAGCCGCCTGGCCGTAACGGCCCTGGCGCCAGAACAGCTCGACCAGCACCATGCGGCCCGCGAGCAGATGCGGGTAGCGGCGGTGCGCGGCCCACGCCATGGCGAGCGCAGGATCGCTTCTTCCCAGGTCCTGAAGCAGGAGCGCGGTGCGCTGCATGGCGCCGAGCTGCTGGCCATCGGCGAGATCGCCGAGCACGCGCAAGCCGTCCTCGGGACGCCCTTCGAGCTGATAGAGCCGCGCCACGCGTGTGCGCGTCGCATCGTATTCGAGCACCGAGGCCGATTCAGGCCGCGCCTCGGCGAGCCAGCGCTCGAGCAGGGCGCGCGCGTCGGCGATGTGTCCCTTGCGCTCGAGCCAGTCCGCGTACTCGTCCACCACGGGCCACGGCTCCGGCGGCGCGCCCATCGCCTTCTCGAACAGGCGCTGCACCGTCGAGTCGGGCGCCTCCGCGTCGTCGGCCATCGCGTTCAGCATGGCGCTGCGCCACCACGGATCGGTCCCCGGCCGCGTGGCCAGCGCGCGCAGGCTGTCGACGTCGCCGGCGAAGCGCGCGCAGTTGGCGAGCAGCGCCGGATTCGCCGCGCCCTCGGCCGCGGCAGCCGAGCAGTACCAGCGCTCCGCGAGGTTGAGCGCCTCGAGCTCGCGCTCCGCCAGATCGCCGGCGATGATGCGGTGCTCGGGGCGTGTGTCGAGCCGGCGCGCGATCGACTGGACCGCGCCACGCAGCGGAAGGATCGGCGGGCGGAGTCTCGCGTGCGCAGCGCCGCGAACGCGCCAGGGCAGGAAGTGGGCCGCACGCCGTGGAATCCACGTCGGCGTGCAGCGCGCTCCGCATCCGGATGGCCGCTCATCGCCTGGGCCAGGTGCGCGTATCCGCGCGGGAAGTCGCGCGCCGCTCCGGTCGCGCTTGGCCTGCTCCGGCCCCAGTGCGAACCAGCGGGTGAGGCTCAGCGAGGCGAGCGACTCCATGTAGCAGTCGGCCATGCGATCGAGCGCCGAGTACGCCACGCTGCGCCGTTGGGCTCGCGCCAGGGCCGGATCGAGCAGCACGCCGGCCGGCTCCTCCCGCTGGTCGTTGGCGCGCTCGAAGGACGCGACGCGTGCGCCGAGCGTGAGCCCGCTCAACAGATCCGCCGGCGCTCCACGCGGCTGGCGGCGCTCAGGTCGTCGATCACGGCGCGCAGCACTTGCTCCGCGATCGGAAGCTGGGCGTCGAAGCGGTGGATCTCGAGTCCGGTGGGAAGGACGGCGCCGGCCGGCACGCGCAGGCAGCTCGAAGCGCGCCCGCAGCCGGTCCCATGCCTCGGCGTCGCCGCGTCGCGCGCGCGCGCACCAGCTGGAAGAACGGCGCCTCCGAGCGTGGTCGCGGTCGCGGCGGCCGACTCGAGCGCCGGGTCGTTGCCCTCGACGAACATCCTCACCGGATCGTCGGCGGCAAGGCTGGCGGCGCGCCGGCGCGCCTCGGCGTGATAGCCGAGCACGTCGGCCATGAGACAGGTCTCACGCGCCGGCTCGTGCGCGCCGAGCGCGCGCGCGAAGGCGAGGGTCGCGAGCCCGCGCGCCGCGATTCCTTCGGAGAGATCGATAGGCGTCGGAGTCTCGAGCAGCCACAGCGTGAATGCGCGGCTGGCGTCGCGGAACAGCCCGCGTCGCGCATGCCGCCGGCCCAGGCACGATCGGCTTCGTGCAGCGCCCCCTTGGCGTCGAGCCGGTCGAGCTGGATCTGGATGACGGCGCGCTTGGGTCCGACCGGATCGGCCCAGCCCTTGGACCACGCGAGCGTCCGCGCCCAGTCGGTGAGAATGGGCATCAGCTCGGCGAAGTCAGGCAGCTCGGAGAACGAGCCCACCGTCTGCGAGCCGCAGGTCACCGTCCAGCGACCCGCGGAGAAGCGTGCGGTCACCGCAGAGTCCGGGAGCCCGGCGAGCCGCCGCGCACTCGGCGATCGCGCCGAGGAAGCGGGTGTCGGGTCCCAGACGATAGGCGGTGAGCGCGCGGTCGCAGGCGCATCGAGCGTGAAGCTCGTGTCTCCGTGGAACGGGCTGTAGGCGTCCGTCGCCACCGGCATCCGCGCAACCTGAGCGGGCCGAACCATCGCGTCCACGACGGCGCGGGCCGGTAGAAGAGAACCAGCGAGAGCAGGAGCGCGATCAACGCGCCGAGCATCACGGTACGGCGCTTCATGAAGGGGACTCCGAATCCTGGAGGGTTTTGGCTCGAGGGGTTATCGGCGTGGCCTACTCCGGTCTGAAGGATGCCGATCGGGGTGGACGCGACGCACGGCAGCGGCTAGGGTCGATGCGCGGGAAACGTGGCGGCTCGAGGGCCGGGGTGCATGCGCATGCCACCCAAGCCGCGAGGCTATCGTGAATCGTTTTCCTTCAACCTGCCGCTGGATCGCCCTGCTCGCCCTGCTCGCCACGTCCGTTCTGTTCGCCTGCGGACGCGCGCCGAGCCTCCAGAGCCGAATCTCCACTCCCCTGTCCGGCCGCGTTCGGTTGACCGGCACCACCATCGACGCCAACGGCAAGGTCGGCGCCACCCGCGTGGTCGACGACGCCGACAGCGTCCTGGTCGAGCTCCTATCGGGGCACGACGTGATCGCGCGCCCAGACGATCCCACGGCGTCTACACCTTCCGGGCCTGGCGCCCGGCGCATACCAGACCCAGGCCTTCGTGAGCGCGAGACGTCTGGGACAAGTCGGCGGTGTTCACCATCGTCAAGACCGACCTGGCGGCGGGTGACACGCTGCGATTGACCTCGCTGGGCGACCTCTACCCTGTGCCCAATCCGGTCGTGACCGAGAGCACCATCTACTTCGAGCTGCCCGACTCCATGATGGTCGACGTCCGCATCAAGGACATGGCCGGCCAGACGGTGCGCCGCCTCCTCCAGGCGCCGCGGTGGGCGGGCATCAACCAGGTGGTCTGGAACGGAAGCGACAGCCTCGACGTTCCCGTCCAAGGGCGGCACTACTGGGTGACGCTCGACGCGAGGACCGATCAGCGCGCGCAGTTGATCTTCCGCTAGCCTCGCGCTTTCGGCTCGCTCGCGAGCAGCTTCTGCTGACCGACCAAGAGCAGCAGCAGTGTGATCGCGAGGAATGGGATCATCGATAGGATATCGGCGCGCGCTCCCTCGAAGAACGGATTGTGCGCCCGCGACCACGTGGTGAGCGCCGCGTCGGTGGGCTCGAGAACGCCCGCCATGAACGCGATCAGAATGCCGGCGATCGCGCCGCCGGCGATGTAGCCCGACGCCATGAGCACGCCCGGACTCTTGTCGGCATCGGCCGCGAGCTGCTCTTCGCTCAGCCGATGCGCGGCGAGCTGCTTGCGGCGCGCGCGGTCCACCAGCCAGCGCACCCAGCCACCCACCAGGATCGGCGACGAGGAGGAGATCGGCAGGTAGACGCCCACTGCGAACGCCAGCGAGGGAATGCCCGACATCTCGAGCACGATCGCGATCATCACGCCGAACAGCACGAGTCCCCACGGCAGGTGACGATCGAGGATGCCGCTGGATGATGTAGGACATGAGCGTCGCCTTGGGCGCATCGAACTTGCGGACCTCGGTGCCGTCGGGTCGATTGCGGAACGTGCCGTTGATGCCCGGGATCCACGAGCCACACCGCGCGGCCGGAGTCGTCCACGAGGTACTTGCCCGCCGGGCCGCCGACGTCGTCGATCTTCTGCCACACGCGATACGAATGGGTGTCGTCCGGGCCTGGACGCCGCGCAGCCGTCTCAGCGCGTGGGCGGGAGCGTGCCGGATCGACTTGCAATCCGCCCGGCGCCACCTGGTGGATCGGCGCGTACACGGTCGCCGACGTCGTTGAGCTTGAGCAGGATCGGTCCCAGCACCAGCGCCGAGATCAGCGCGCCGACCAGGATCGCGATCTGCTGCCACTTGGGCGTGCCGCCCACCAGGTAACCGGTCTTGAGATCCTGCGAGGTGGCGCCGCCGTTGGACGCGGCGATGCAGACGATGCCGCCCACCGAGAGCGCGGTGACGTAGTAGTCGCTGTCCGGTCCAGCGGACGATCAGGAAGATCAGGCAGGTGAGCAGCAGCGTTGCCACGGTCATGCCGGAGATCGGATTCGAGGACGAGCCGATCTCGCCGGTGAGTCGGGACGACACGGTGACGAACAGGAAGCCGAAGATCACGATCAGCGCGGCGCCCGAGCAAGTTCATGTGGAGCGGGCGGGCCAGCATGATCGCGGCCATGATGAGCGCGATCCCGATGAACACCACCTTCATCGAGAGGTCGTGCTCGGTGCGATGCGGGTCGGCCTGCGCCGCGCGCCGCGCCCCGACGTCGCGCAGGCCTTCGCGCAGTCCGCTGCCAGATCATCGGCAGCGAGCGCAACAGGCTGATGATGCCGCCCGCCGCCACGGCCCCGCACCGATGTAGAGCACGTAGGCGCTGCGGATCTGGTTGGGGCTCATGTCGTGCGATCGGGATGGTGCCGGGCGCGAGCGGGCCCGGGATCGACGCGCCGAAGAACTTGATGAGCGGGATCAGCACCAGGTACGCGAGCACGCCGCCCGCGCACATGATCGACGCGATCCTGGGCCCGATGATGTAGCCGACGCCCAGCAGCTCGGGCGAGATCTCCGCCGCCATCGAGCCGGCCGCGAACGGCGGGCCGAACACCTTCTCGGGCGTGTCCTTCCAGCCCTTGAGCGCCACCATCGCCGTCTTGTAGACGAGCCCGAGCCCGAAGCCGGTGAAGATGGTGCGTGCGCTCAGCGCTGCGCCCATGGCCCTGCGCCTCCTCGGCGCTGCGCCTCGGGTGAGGCGGCCGCGCGCGACTCGGCCGAGGCGCCGGCCTTGAGCACCTCGGCGCAGGCCGTGCCCTCCGGATACTTGAGCTTGCCGTGCTGCGCCACGATCAGCGCGCGGCGCAGCGGCATCATCATCAGGATGCCGAGCAGCGCCGCCGAGTGTCGCGACCAGCATCACGCGCGTCAGCTCGAGGTCGAAGCCCAGGATCATGATCGCCGGCATCGTGACGCCGAGGCCGAAGGCGATCGACTCGCCCGCCGAGCCCGCGGTCTGGACGATGTTGTTCTCGAGGATCGTGGCGTCCTTGACGCCGAGCTTCGGAGCGAGGCCGGAAGAGCGTGATCGAGATCACCGCCACCGGGATCGAGGCGCTCACCGTGAGCCCGACCTTGAGCACCAGGTAGAGCGACGAGGCGCCGAACACCATCCCAGCAGCGCTGCCGAGGATCACCGCGCGCGGCGTGAACTCACGGAGGTGGGTCTCGGCCGGGATGTACGAGAAACGGCGGCTCGGCTTGCGACTTGGGCAAAGGGCATCACTGCATCATGCGCAGGTTCCTCGCGGATCGGTGCGGTGGATACGGCAGGGAGCGCTGACTCTAGGGGCGCGGTGGCGGTGAGGTCAACGGTGCTTGGTCGCCTCCGGCGCGAGGTTTCTAGCGGACCGTGCCGGGCCTCCGGCAGTGCTCGGCGAACCGTTCGACCTCCCGTAGCAGATCAGGGCGGGAGAATCGAACGCACGCTTCTGGCCGATGGGCTCCGGAACTCCGCCATAGTGAGGCGCGGCGATGGAGCCCGCGATCGCGGCGAGGTGTCGGCGTTCGCCTCCGAGCGAGACCGCGAGGCGCACGGCGTCTTCGTAGCTGTTGGATTCAGGAAGCAGGTGATGGCGGGGTGGAACGGTCTGCGCACAGGACTCGTCGGAAGGGATAGTCGGGCCGGATCTCGTCCACCGAGCGGTCCAGCACCATAACCACTGTGAGCGACGACCTCGCGCTTGATCTCCGGCCTTGCCCGCGCCACGCGCGGCGAGGAACACGGCCAAGGCGGTCGCCTCCGCGCCGCGGATGCCTTCCGGATGGTCGTGTGCGTCACCTCGGCCGAGCGTCGTGCTTCTTCGATCACGCGCTCGATCGAATCGAATGCGAGACCGACGGGACTCCACCCGCATGGCCGAGCCATTCCCCCAGCTCTGGTAGGGGCCCATCGTCGGATCATGGAGCCAGCGGTGGAAGTGCCGGCCATAGTCCGCATGCGGGTGGCGCCGGCCGAACGCGCGAAAGACCTCGGCGTAGTCCGTCCCGTCCATGATCGCCGTGGCCACGGCCACGGTGAGGACCGTGTCGTCCGTGTAGGAACTGTCGGCGGAGAAGAGGGGAACCGGGTCTCTTTCCATCCGAGGTACTCGTACACGGATCCGATCACGTCACCAGCAATGGCGCCGAGCATGCGGCTCTCCTTCGTTGGGTGTCGCGGGGAGACCCGTGTGTTTTGGTCCGATCTGTCACCAGTGTGCCCGGTCCGGACCCACAGATTCACTTGACGCGTTTCGCGCGTGTGCTCATCGGCGCAGGCGCAGCTCTCACGCGAGCGCACCTGCGTGTGCGGCGTCCGTTGCCGACGACCGAGTCATTTCCGACGTGACGATTGCCGCGCGGCTGCGATCGGCGAGTCCTGCAAGGGCTGCCAGAGCGCCGAAAGAGGCGTGCTATCAGGAGCCATCGGCCTCCGACCCTCGCCCCCGTCGAGGACTGCTGTGAGCGACGTACACGCTCGCCCATCTCAGCAATGGGACTCTACTCCACGATCTCCATGCCCTGGTGACTCGGGATCGAGCCACGACCTCCAAACTGCTCGCCCACCTGGCCGAGGTGGACGCGCGCAAGCTCTACCTACCGGCCGGGTATCCCTCGATGTTTGCGTACTGCCTCCAGGAGCTGGCGCTTCTCCGAGGAGGCGGCCTTCAAGCGCACATCCACGCCGCCCGCACCGCACGTTCCTTCCCCGAGATCTTCGTGGCGTTGGCGGACGGGCGGCTGCATCTGAGGCGCAGTGATCTTGTTGGCGCCGCATCTGACCGAAGAGACGGCGGGCGATCTCCTGGCGGCGGCTGCCCACCGGAGCAAGTCGGAGATCGAACAACTGCTAGCAGAGCGGTTCCCGAAGCCAGACCTCCCGACGCGGCTGGAAGCCAAGGCTCCACTCCCAGTCAGGCGCTGCTGACCGAACAACACGCCCCGGGGCGTGTTGTGGCACCTGGTCCGACGCCGTCAATCGACAGGGGCACCTTCGAGCCGGTTGCCGCAAGACCCAAGGTGTCGCTGCGGGCCCCAGAGGCGCTTCGCGCTGCAACTCACCGTGAGCCAGAGCACTCACGACAAGCTCCGCTACGCACAGGCCTTGCTCAGCCACCAGGTCCCGAACGGCGAGCTCGCACAGGTCCTCGACCGCGCTCCCGACGCCCTCATCTCCAAGCTCGAGAAGCGCAAGTTCGCAGCGACCAAGCGACCGCGCTACTCCCAGCCGCGCTCGAGCCGCAGCGCCCGGCACATCCCGGCCCACGTCAGGCGCGCGGTATGGCAACGAGATCGAGGCCGATGCACGTTCGTCAATGAGAGCGAGCGGCGGTGCTCGGCGCGTCATTTCCTGGAGTTCGACCACGTGAACCCCGTGGCACAGGGCGGCGAGGCGACCACCGCGAACCTGCGGCTGCGCTGTCGGGCGCACAATCAGTACGCTGCCGAATGTGCTTTCGGGGCCGAGTTCGCGAGCCATAAGCGCCAGGAGGCTCAGCGGGCAGCGGCCAATACGCGCGGGGTTGTTGCTGAAGAGCAGAGCAAGATCCGCGCGCAGAAAGCGCGCCAAGAAGGAAGCCGAGGAGCAAGCAAGACAGCTGAGCAAACAGAAAGCCGCAGAAGTGATTCCGTGGCTACGCGCGCTCGGTTTCCGTCCCGACGAGGCGCTGGAGAGCCGAGCGCTGCGAGTCGATGCCGGATGCTTCGCTCGAGGATCGAGTGCGTGCGGCGCTCTCCTACTTGAGTCCGAGGGCTGCTTGTCGCGGACGGGTCGTGTCGGTGTCGGGAGGATGTGATGGACCCTGACGCCGGCGTAGCCCGTCGGTGATCACGGACGAAGCAACCCTGCCTGGCCATAGGGGCAGGCAGAGGTGCCGAGCAGCATCGCGAGCACTGCGCCAAGGTCGCCGGAGGAGGCTAGCAGTCGGATCAAGCCAGAGCTCGACGATGGGGACGAGTATCGAGAAACGTGTGAACCTCGCCAGGGTCTTCCCTTCGCTGGGTGTAGCGAGTCTCATTCCGGGCCTATCGGCATGCCCGCTCTGCCCTAGTTCACGATCCAGAGTCGCTGCGATCTCGGCAGTGTTCTCCGTGCACAAGAAAGCTCTCCGAAAGAACCACCGGGGTCTCTTGAACTTGAACACAAGCCCCGTGCTCCACGGCGGGCCCCAGACATGACCGCCGATCAGACCCATGTCGAAGATATGAGCTGGGTATTTGTGCGCAGCGACATTCGTCAGAGGACATCGGTAGACCCAACCTTGAATGCCCGCGAATCTGTGCCTGATGGTCAGAAACCCATCCGAGATCGCGCAATCGTGCTGGGTCAGCGCGAGAATGAGCAGGTAGAGGAGGATTCCACCCGCCAGGAACCAAACCATGTCCGCCGGACTCATCACACCGTTAGCCCCCGAGTGAAGCTCTAGCCACGCTGGTATCGACACGTCCTCCGCCTCGATCGAGCCGCCCCTCCCCGCATTGCCCCTCCCTCCCCTCGCGCATAGACTGCCCGGCTCCATGCTCAAGACCTCGCCCTTCCATTCGCGCACCGCGCCGCTCGTGCGCGCCCAGACCTGGCGCCGCTGGGCCGGCTATCAGATGGCGAGCGCCTACGATCCGCATCCGGAGCGGGAGTACGCGGCCATCCGCAACGCCGCCGCGCTGATCGACGTCTCGCCGCTCTACAAGTACCGGATCACCGGGCGCGACGCGGCCCGCCTGCTCGATCGCATGGTGACCCGCGACGTCGCCAAGTGTCGGGTCGGGCAGGTGCTCTACACGCCTTGGTGTGACGCGCACGGCAAGGTGATCGACGACGGCACCATCAGCCGGCTCGACGAGGGCACCTGGCGGCTCACCAGCGCCGATTCCTCGCTGCGCTGGCTGCAGATGAACGCCACCGGCATGGAAGTGAAGATCGAAGACATCTCGGAGGCCACCGGTGCCCTCTCGCTCCAGGGGCCACTGTCGCGTGCGGTGCTCCAGCTGGTCTCGCCCGCCGATCTCGTGGCGCTCAAGTACTTCCGCCTGGTGCACACCACGATCCGCGAGATCCCGGTGACGGTCTCGCGCACCGGCTACACCGGCGACCTCGGCTACGAGATCTGGGTGGACGCGCCACAGGCCCCGGCGCTGTGGGACGCGCTCGTCGCGGCCGGCACGCCATACGGCATCGTCCCGACCGGCGTCTGGGCGCTCGACATCGCCCGCATCGAGGCCGGGCTCATCATGCTCGACGTCGACTACTTCTCCGCGCACCACGTGCTCATCGAGGACCAGAAGTCCACGCCCTACGAGATCAACCTGGCGTGGACGGTGAGCGCCACCAAGGGTCCGTTCAACGGCCGGCGCGCGCTCGCGCAGGAAAGGGCCCACGGCTCCGGCGTGGAACTTCGTCGGCATCGACGTCGAGTGGGAATCGCTCGAGCGACTGTTCGCCGAGCACCATCTGCCACCCCACATACCGACCGTGGCGTGGCGCACCAGCGCGCCGGTCTATCGCGCGGGCGAGCAGGTCGGCTACGCCACCAGCGGGTGCTGGTCGCCGCTGCTCAAGCAGCTCGCTGGCGCTCGCGCACCTGCGCGCTCCGCACTTCGCGCCCGGCACCAGGGTCCAGATCGAGATCACGGTCGAGCACCGCCGCAAGAAGGCCGACGCGGTGGTGCGCAAGCTTCCATTCTTCGATCCGGAGCGGAAGAAGTCGTGAGCACCGGCCGGCGCTACGACGCGATCGTCATCGGCGGCGGACACAACGGGCTCGTGACCGCCGCGTATCTCGCGCGCGCCGGACGCCAGCACGCTGGTGCTCGAGCGCCGCCCCGTGCTCGGCGGCGCGGCCGTGACCGAGGAGGTCTTCCCGGGCTTCAAGTTCTCGGTGTTCTCGTACGTCGTGAGCCTGCTGCGCCCCGAGATCATCCGCGAGCTCGATCTGCCGCGCCATGGGCTCCAGATCCTGCCGCTCGAGAGCACGATCACGCCGCTCGAGAACGGCGACTACCTCGCCGGCTGGGCGGATCCCGACGAGACGCGCCGCGAGCTGTGCCGCCACTCGACGCGCGACGCCGATGCCATGGTGATGTTCGGTCGCCTGATGCATCACATGGCGATGGCCGTGAAGCCGATCCTCGGCATGGTGCCGCCCGATCCCGGCCTCGCTCGCACCGTCCGATCTCGCCGGGCTGATCAAGCTCGGCGGTCACTTCCGCTCGCTCGGGCGCGGAGCGCTTCCACGCGCTCCACAAGCTGATGACCATGAGCAGCGCGGACTATCTCGACGAGTGGTTCGAGTTCGACGGGCTCAAGGCCACCAAATCGGCGAGCGGCATCATCGGCACGTTCCTCGGGCCCGCGCTCGCCGGGCTCGGCGTACGTGCTGCTCCACCATTACATGGGCGAGATCGACGGCGCGTTCCGCGCGTGGGGATTCCAGAAGGGCGGCACCGGCGCGATCAGCGAGAGCATCGCCGGCGCGGCGCGGCGCTTCGGCGCCGAGATCCGCACCAGCGCCGGGGTCGAGCGCGTGCTGCACGCAACGGCCGCGCCACCGGCGTGGCGCTCGAAAGCGGCGAGGAGATCGCCGCGCCCATCGTGGTGTCGGGTCTCGATCCGCGGCTCACACTTCACGCGGCTCCTCGAGCCGCAGGCACTTCCGGCTGAGCTGGTCGAGGGCATTCGTCGCTACAAGTTCCGCGGCTCATCGGGCAAGGTCAACCTGGCGCTCGCCGGACTCCCGAACTTCACCTGCATGCCGGGCGTGGGACCGCATCTGCGCGGTGCGGTCTCGATCAGCCCGAGCCTCGATTACCTCGAGCGCGCCTACGACGACGCCAAGTACGGCGAGTTCTCCGAGCACCCGTACATGGACATCGTGATCCCGTCGATGATCGATCCCGGCATGGCGCCGCCCGGCAAGCACGTGATGAGCATCTTCGTCCAGTACGCGCCGTACGCGCTCAACGGCGGATGGAACGACGCGAAGCGCGAGGCGTTCGGCGACGCGGTGGTGAAGACGCTCGCGCACTACGCGCCCAACTTGCCGTCGCTCATCCTCCATCGCCAGGTGCTGACCCCGCACGACATCGAGCAGATCACCGGCCTCTCGAAGGCAACATCTTCCAGGGCGAGCTCGCGCTGCAGCAGCTCTTCTTCCTGCGTCCCGTGCCGCAGTGGGCCAGTACCGCACGCCGATCCACGGCTACTGGCAGTGCGGCGCCGGCACCCACCCCGGCGGCGGCATCATGGGCGGATCGGGGCGCGCTCGCGGCGCTCGAGATCCTCAAGGAGTCCGCGTGAGCGCCCGTCCCGACGTGGTGGTGGCGGGCGGCGGCGCTAACGGCCTGATCGCGGCCACGACGCTCGCGCGCGCGGGGCTCGCGACGCTGCTGCTGGAGCGCGATGCCGATCTGGGCGGACAGGGTCGGGCGATCGAGTTCGCGCCCGGCTTCCGCGCCGCGCCGCTCGCCACCGACGCCGGCTGGCTGCCGCCGCGGCTCGCGCGCGAACTGGGACTCGAGGGTCTGGCGCGCCTGCCGCACGACGCACCGCTTCTCGGTCGCGACCGCGCCCGGCGAGTTCCTCACCCTGTGGCGCGATCCGGCCAAGGCCGCGGAGGCCATCAGGCGGCGCAGCGCGAGCGACGCCCAGCGCTGGCCGGAGTTCACGCGCGGCATCCACGCGCGCGCCCAGTTCCTCGCGGCGCTCTATCAGACGCCGGCGCCCGACGTCGACGCCGGAGCGAACGAGCTGATGCCGTTGCTGTCGCTGGCGCAGCGCTTCCGCGGTCTCGGGCGCGCCGACATGATCGAGCTGCTGCGCGTGCTGCCCATGTCGATCCGCGAGCTGCTCGACGACACCCTCGAGGACGGAGCGCTCAAGGCCGCGATCGCGCCGGGCGGCGTGATCGATCACCGTCAGGGCCCGCGCTCCGGAGCGACGGGCTGCGTCTTCCACCACTACCTCGTGGGCGCCGAGCTCGGTGTGGTGCGCGGCCGTGCGCCGTGGAAGGGCGGCGCCGCGGCGTTCACGCGCGCGGCCGAGGCGGCAGCGCGCCGCGCCGGCGTCACCCTCCGCACCAGCGCGGGTGTGGCGCGCGTGGAGATCCGTGACGACGCGGTCGCGGGCGTCGTGCTGGAGAGTGGTGAGACGATCCCGACGACCCGGCTGCTCTCGACCGTCGATCCGCGACGCACGCTGTTCGGCTGGATCGATCCGGTGTGGCTCGATCCCGAGTTCTTGCGCGCGGTCGAGAACCTGCGCTACCGCGGCTGCACCGCGCTCGTCGCCTACGCGCTCGACGACCTTCCCCCGATGCCCGGCCTGGCGCGCGAGGCGCTGGCGGGGGTGCTGTCGCTCACGCCCGATCTCGATCGGCTCGAGCGCGCCGCCGACGCCGCGAAATACGGTCGGGTGTCCGAGCGCGCTCACGTCGAGGTCACCGTCCCGACGATCGCGGCGCCGGAGCTCGCGCCACCGGGCCAGCACGTGGTGGTGGCGCGCGCGCAGTACACACCGTATCGTCTTCGCGACGGAGACTCCTGGGACGCGACTCGACGCGAGGACCTGGCCGACCAAGTCACGGCGAGCATCGACGCGGCGATCCCGGGGTTCGCCGCGCGGGTGCGGCACCGCGCGGCCTGGACTCCGCTCGATCTCGAGGAGCGCTTCGGGCTGACCGAAGGGGCGCCGACCCACGGCGAGCTCGGGCTCGACCAGATCCTGTTCATGCGCCCGCTGCCGGGCTGGGGACGCCACACCACGCCGATTCGCGGGCTCTACCTGGGCGGCGCGGGCACGCACCCGGGCCCGGGGATCCTCGGCGGTCCGGGCTGGCTCGCGGCGCGCCGGGCGCTCAGCGAGCGCAACGGAAAGGGATCACGATGAGCACGTTTCAACGCACCGCGACGTCATTCGTCCCGGGCTCACGCACCCTGCCGGGCGAGTACTACACGTCGCCCGCGATCCTCGCGGAGGAAAAGGAGAGGATCCACGCGCGCTCGTGGAACCTGGTGGGTCGCGCGGCGCGTCTCGCCGACCCGGGTGATTACGTGGTGCGCACCGTGGCGGACGAGTCGCTGATCGTCACGCGCGATCGGGCGGGCGCCCTGCATGCCTTCTTCAACACCTGCCGCCACCGCGGCACGCGCATCTGCATGGAGGAGTCGGGGCGCTTCGGCGAGACCATTCAGTGTCCGTATCACGCCTGGACGTACGGCACCGATGGACGGCTGATCGGCGCGCCGCACATGCAGGAGGTCGAGGGCTTCGACAAGGCCGATTACCCGCTGCATTCGGCCGCCATCGCGAAATGGGAAGGCTTCCTGTTCGTGAGCCTCGCGGAACGCCCCGAGCCCTTCCCGCAAGTGTTCGCGCCGATGACGGACCGGCTCGCGCGCTTCGACCTGTCGCACCTGGTGATCGGACATCAGGTGCGCTACGAGGTGCGCGCCAATTGGAAGCTGGTATTCCAGAACTATTCGGAATGCCTCCATTGCCCCACCATCCATCCCAAGCTCGCCACCGTGCTGCCCTACCAGAGCGGCGCCAATGACCTGGTCGACGGGCCGTTCCTCGGCGGCTACATGGAGATCAAGGCGCCCAACGAGAGCGCCACCATGAGCGGGCGCGCCTGCGGACGGCTGGTGAGCCCCACGCTGCCCGCCGACGATCGGCACCGCGCGTTCTACTACACGCTCATGCCCAACATGCTGCTCAGCGTCCATCCGGACTACGTGAACTACTACGTGGTCCACCCGGTGGCGCCGAACTTCACCGTCGTGGAGTCGGAGTGGCTCTTCCACCCCGACACGCTCGCCGATCCTGCCAACGGCATCCCGGACGCGGTGGAGTTCTGGGATCTCACCAACCGGCAGGACTGGGACATCGTCGAGCGCAGCCAGCTCGGCGTGTCGTCACGCCGCTATGCGACCGGGCCCTACTCGGCGCGCGAGAGCATTCCCGCGGCGTGGGATCGGGAGTACTTGAGGCAGATGGGTCGCTAGCGAGTTTGCGGCCGTCTGCTCCTAAGCCGCGGACTCGAGCCCACGCAGTCGGTAGCGCGTGCCGTCGCGCTCCCGCTCCATATAGCGCCAGTCGCACAGCCAACGGCGCAGCAGCGCCCAGTCGCCGAAGGTATGCCAGGCCAGCAACAGCTCGTTCACCTCGCGCTCGCTGTACTCGCGGCCCGGCTCGAAGCGCGATGCCAGGTATTCCATGGCCATGCGCTGCACCTTCTGCCGCACCGGCCACTGCCTGCAGGCGTCCCTCGTCGTCCATGAACGGACGCAGCTCGCGGGGAAACGCGGATCGGTCCACGATGTCACTCCTCCTCGACGATGATCGGGTCGTCCTGCTCGGGCAGGCGCGCCTTCCCATCGATTCGATCAGATGTCCTGAACGTGTCGCTCTTGGTCTCGAGATAGAAGCGATTCCACTCGTTGGCGGGGATCACATGCGGGATGCGCCCACTCACGTCCACGCCCAGCTTCTCGAGCTCGCTGACCTTTCTTCGGGTTGTTCGTCATCAGGTTGACCGAGCCGACGTTGAGGCTGCCCAGCATGTGAGCCGCCACCTCGTAGTCGCGCTCGTCGTCGCGGAACCCCAGCACCAGGTTGGCCTCGACGGTGTCGAGCCCCTGGTCCTGGAGCGCGTAGGCGCGCACCTTGTTGACCAGCCCGATGCCGCGCCCCTCCTGCCGCATGTACAGCACCACGCCCCGCTCCATCGACGAGATCCGCTGCATCGCGACCATGAGCTGGTCGCGGCAGTCACAGCGCAGCGATCCGATCGCGTCCCCCGTGAGGCACTCGGAGTGGAGCCGCGTCGGGACGTCGCTCGACTCCCATCACGTCGCCGTGGACCAGGGCGACGTGATCCTTGCCGTCGCGGTTGTTCCAGAACGCGATGATCTTGAAGCGACCCGAAGCGACTCGGCAGCTCGGCGACGGCCTCCACCCTCACGCAGATGTGATGGGGCCCATCCCCTGGCAGTCGTGCTTCCGGTCGCGCTCGACCAGCTCCTCGTAGGACCCGACACGTGAAAAGTTGCCGCAGGGTTGCTTGGCCATGGGCGGGAATTTAGCACGTCGCGCGGCGTCGCGTCCCGGGCGCGGCTTGAACACTTCGTGACGCGACTTAGGCGCCTTCGATCGCCGCCGCCTCGACCCGCATGCGCTCGATCGGCCGCGACAACCGCCGGCGCACGCGCAGGGACCATGAATACCGCGACCGCCGCGAGCCCGGCGACGAACCCCCACCACAGCCCGACCACCCCACCGTGCGCGGCGAAGCCCAGCGCCAGGCTCACGGGCGTGCCGACCAGCCAGAAGCCGAGCACGTTGGCGATCATCGCGGCACGGGTGTCGCCGGCGCCGCGCAACACACCCGAGGCCACCACCTGCGTGCCGTCGAACACCTGGAACACGCCCGCGATCGGGATGAGCGTCGAGGCCACCGCGATCACGCCCGGCACCGAGGTGTAGGCGCGCGCGAACACGCCCGGGAAGCCGAGCAGAACCAGTGCACTCAGCGCCATGAATGCGGCGCCGCAGAGAACGGCGCTCGCCGCCACCCGGCGGGCGTGCGGCAAGTCACCCTCCTCGATCGCGTGACCGACCAGCACGGCGGCCGCGCCGCCGACCCCCATCGGCACCATGAAGGTGAGCGACGCCAGATTGATGGCCACCTGGTGTCCGCCGATGGCGTCCGCGCCGAACCAGCCGGCGAACACCGAGATCGCGGCGAACGTGGTGAACTCCACGGTGGATTGCGCGCCGATCGGCAATCCGATGCGCAGCGTGCGGAACAGCGGCCCAGGCGACCAGGCCGCGGACCGCCACGGGGTGAGCATGGGGCGCAGCTCGCGGCGCGAGAAGGTCAGCAGCAGGGTCAGCATGACCCAGCGCCCGATCGTGCTCGAGAGCGCGGAGCCGACCGCGCCCATCGCGGGGGCGCCGAGATGGCCGAACACGAACACCAGTTGAGCGCCGCGTTGAGTGAGGTTGCCCGCGATGATCGTGCCCACGATCGCCCGCGTGTGCTTCATCGCCTGGAGGCTCTGGCGCAGTGTCACGAACGACAGAAGCGCGATCATGCTGGGTGCGGACATCCATACGAACGCCGCGGCGCGCGGCACCACCTCGGCCGGCTGGCGCAGCGCACGGAGCACCGATTCGGCCGGCAGGCACAGCACGGTCGTGATCAGCCCGAGCACGGCCCCGAGGACCAGGCCGCGCTGGATGCCGAGTGCCGCCGCCTCGTGGTCGCGGGCGCCCATCGCCTGCGACACGATCGGGTCGATGGCCCACAGGGTGCCCATCGCGAACACCGCGAGGCCGAAGAAATAGAGGTGCCCGAGCGAGGCGGCAGCCAGCTCGCGCGCGGAGACGTGGCCGACGATCACGGTGTCGACCACACCCATGAGCATGAGGCCGACCTGCACGGTGACAATCGGCACCGCCAGACGCACGAGCGCGCGCAAGTCCCGAAGTGTCGGAGCGAAGTCGCGGAACATCCGGGAGGAATACCGCGAAACCCCGGGCCGGGCCAAGCGCGCCGCTCCCGGTTCGCACTCGGCGCGGCCTCAGTTTTGAACGCCAACGCGCCGATAACCGCGCGGAAAAGCATGTCGTCCCCTGTGGCTCCAGGCGTCGCGGGGATCGCAGTCCTCTTGGGAGAGAGACCTCGCGATGACCCTACCCGTGGAGCGAACGGGTTCCGCCGATCCGGAGGTCCGCGACCCGGTCGATCCGGCCGTGGTGCAGGAAGTTGCGGCCTGGGTCGGACAGCTGGCCCGGACGCTCAAGAGCAGCCGGCTCTACGACGCCGCCAATCCGACGGTCGTGCGCTTCCGTGAGGAGCTGAGCGGCTCTCTCCAAGCGCTGCTGTCGCGTCGCGGTCCGGTGCGGCTCGACGTCAGCTCGAACACGCTCTCCTACGGAGCCCAACCGGTCCACGTGGGACGCTCGCGCGACGACAACCTGGCAGCGATCTTCCACCGCGACGGCATCCGCTCCCTCACCTTCGAGCCGGGGATCGAGCCGCGCGAGCTGGAGTCGCTGCTCGAGCAGATCCTCCAGGTCACCGGACCTGCCGCGGGCGATGAAGATCTGGTCACGTTGCTGTGGGACGCGAACCTCGTGCACGTGAGCCTCGAGATGGTGCCGCTCGAAGGCGAGGCCGACGGCGGCAACGAGGACGACGCCGAGAGACCGGCCGGGCTCACCTGGCCTCGCCAGGACGCCTCCGCGGCGCCTCCCGCCGGATCGGCGGAGGCCGAGCCTTCCCGCTCGGACGACTGGACGCCGGCCGAACGCTTCGCCGATGTCGACCACGCGTTCGACGAGCTCGAGAGCGCGGCCCTGTTCGAGATCGCGCGCTTCCAGCAGGAGCACCAGGCGGCCGAGTCGGCGGCGGATCCGGTGGCGGAGAGCCTCCGCATCCTCCAGGACTGCCTCGCCAGCTCGCTCACCGAGGCGGATCGCAAGGAGCTGGCGGAATTCATCCCGCGCGTGGTGCGCGAGGCGCTCGCGATCGGAGACTGGCGCGCCACCTCGACCGCGGTGCGGCTGCTCCGCCAGTGCGACCCGGAGTGGTCGGTGGAGGCGTTCGCTCGCAATCTCTGTGGTCCGCACGCCATCACCACCGGCAGGGTGGTCACCGCGCTCGACCAGCAGGACGCGGAGCGCGTGGACGCCTTCCTGGCGCTGGTCCGCGACCTCGGACCCGCGCTGGCCGAATGGCTGATGCACGTGCTCGCCGGAGCGAGCGGATGCAGGTGCGGCGTCCGCTGGCCCGCACTATCGCCGAGCTGCTCCCGAATCGCCCCGAGCCGGTCGTGCCATGGCTCGCGGACGCGCGCTGGTACGTGGTCCGCAACGCCGTGCACATCCTCGGCTGGATCGGCGGCGACGCCATCGCCGCGTCACTCCACGTGGTATCGGAGCATTCCGAGCCGCGGGTGCGCCGCGAAGTGGTCGCCGCGCTCAACCAGACCAGCAACGAGGCGTCGCGTCCGATCCTGCTCGAGATGCTGAAGACGGCGGAGTCTCAGCTCTTCGGCACCATCCTCAACCAGCTCGCACTCGATCCCCATCCCTCGATCGCCGAGCGGTTCCTCCAGCTCCTCAGAGACGATTCGTTCCACCGGCGCTCGGACGAGGAGCGCCACGCCTTGTTCCTGGCGCTCGCCACCCGCGGCGACGAGGTGCTCCCGACCCTCGAGGCGGCGCTCAACGAAGGCGGGCTCTTCTCGCTGCGGGCCGAGCCGGATCGCACCGGCATCGCGCTGTGCATCGCGCGCATCGGGACGCCGGCCGCCAGGGCCATCCTCGCCGCCGGTCTGGCGTCGAAGCGCGCGGCGGTGCGCAAGGCGTGCACGATCGCCGGCGCCTCCGAGGAAAACAGCGATGGCTGACATCCACGAGCTCTCGGCCATCGAAGATCCCGACGAGCGGATGCTCGAGACGGTCCTGGGGCCGTCGCTGGTCGGACGCCTCTTCGGCCTGCTGCGCGCCGTGCGCATCTACGACCCGTCGAACCAGACCGTTGCGCGACCAGCTCCGCGAGGTCCTGGCGCTGATCCGGGAGATCCTCGAGGACGAGGTGACGCTGGTCGCCATGGGCCAGTGCTTCTACGTGAACGGCACGCGGGTGCGGGCCGAGCCCTCGCAGATCCAGCTGTTCGGCTCGCTGTCGACCGAGTTCGAGCAGCGCCATCTCGGCGGTCTGCGCTTCCTCGAGGGACTCGAGGCCGAAGAGCTGGGCGCGTTCGTGCGACTCATGGCCGAGCACCCCGACGCGCCCGCGGTGCGCTGCTGGCCGAGGCGGCGGTCGGGGCGGGGATCTCGCACGTCGTGCCGATCTCGCTCGAGGAGCTGGAGAGCGCCGAGAGCGGACCCGGCCAGTCGAGCGAAGACGGCGCCGCGGCGGAACGCGACCGCGCGCGCAAGGTGTTCCGACAGGCGCTCCACGGCACGCGGGCGGCGCTGCTGCGCACCGCGCGCACCGGACGTCCGGCGATCCGCCGCGTGAAGCGCGTGGTCCATCCGATCGTGGATTCCATCATGAAGAACGAATACTCGATCGTCGGTCTCACCGCGATCAAGAGCCACGACGAGTACACGTACGCCCATTGCGGTGAACGTCAGCATCCTCTCGATCGCGATCGGCCAGACGCTCGGCCTGGCGCGTGGCACGCTCGCGAATCTCGGCGTCGGGGCCTTGCTCCACGACATCGGCAAGGTCGCGATACCCGCGGACGGTCGCTGGGCAAGCCGGGAGAGCTCGACAGCGCGGAGTGGGATCTGATGCGCCGCCACCCGCTCGAAGGCACCAAGCTCATCATGCGGATGCCGGGGCTTCCCCACCTGATGCTCGATGCCCTCGAGCGTCGCGCCTCTACCACCACGTGCGCTGCGACGGGGGCGGCTATCCGGCGGTGGTCCGCAGCGGGCCGCCGCCGGCGCTGGCGCGCATCGTCTCGGTCGCCGACTGCTACGACGCGATGACCACGCATCGCGCCTATCGCGTGCGACCACACTACCGGATACGAGGCGCTGCGCATGCTCCTCGCCCAGGATCCTCAGGCCTTCGATCCGGCGGTGCTCTGGGCCCTGGTGCAGACGGTGGGTCTCTTCCCCGCCGGCACGCTGCTCCAGACCGAGTCGGGTCATACCGTCCTGAGCCTCAACAACGATCGTGAAGACCTACGCCGCCCGCATTGCCGCGTCGTGGCGTATCCGGACGGATCCCACGCGCTCGACGGCCGCCCGGAGATCTGGGAGCCGATGCCGCGTCACGAGGCGGTCGCGCGCGTGGTGCCCCCGAGGAGTTCGAAGCCGAGATCGACCGCCTGCTCGCGGCGTAGGGTCGGGGCGCTTCCACGGCGTTGCGGGCCAGCTCGGCCCGCCTTCTAGCGTCCGTTGCCCTTCTGCCGTGCGCGTCGGCGGCCTTGCGGAAGGCGAGGGCCATGGTGGTGGGCTCTTCAGTTCTTGGGTGTCGGCTTCGCCTCGGGCTCGATCTGGCGCGGGCGCTGCAAAGGAGCCGGGCTCCGGCGCCGCGGCTTCCTGGGTCGCGGCGCGAATCAGGAGCGAGATCCGCTTCTTCACGGGATCCACGGCGAGGATGACGGCCTCGACCTGCTGTCCGACGGCGAGCGCGTCCTTCACGCGCTCGACGCGATGCCCGGCGATCTCGGACACGTGCACCAGACCGTCGACGCCCGGCTCGAGCGTGACGAAGGCGCCGAAGTCCGCGATCCGTGCCACCTCGCCCTGGACGCGGGTGCCCGGCGTCCAGCGTTGCGCGGCGCCCTCGCACGGATCAGGGCCGAAGCCTTGATCGAGAGCGCGATCCGCGGTTTACCGTCCTTGCCGGTCTCGGAGACGGAGCACGCGCACACGCACCTTCTGACCCATCTCGAGCGCGTCGCGCGGGTGCGCGACTCGTCCGTGGCGGATCTCGGACACGTGGACGAGCCCTTCGATTCCACCGAGGTCGACGAAGGCGCCGAAGCCTTCGAGATTTTCACCACGCCGTCGAGCTCGTCGCCCGGCTTGAGCGTGGCGAGGCGCCGCTGCGCGGCCTCGCGCTCCTCACGCTGCAGCAACTGCCGGCGCGAGACCACCACGCTGCGGCGCGTATCCTCGATCCCGGTCACCAGGAACTCGAGCGTGCGCCCCACGTAGACCGACGGCTCGGCGCAGAAGCCCAGCTCGATCTGGGAAACCGGGCAGAACCCTTGAACGCCACCCAGGTCGATCCTCAAGCCCCCGGCGTTGAGCTTGACCACCCTCCCGCTCACGGGCATGCCCGCCTGCTGCGCTTCGCGCATGGTCGCGAGGCCGGCGCCCGGATCGACACGCGCCGAAGGCGCCAGGACCAGCGATTCTCCGGCCTCGATCACGAACAGCTCGAGCACGTCGCCCACGGCGATGCGCAGCGATCCGTCCTCGTTGCGGAAGTGCTGCAGATCGGCGACCGCCTCGCTCCGCGCACCAACGTCGATCAAGGCGTGCGCATCGCTGATCGCGACCACCTTGCCGCGCAGGCGTGCCCCGGCGTGGGCTCGGAGGCCGCGCGCGCCGCCCTTCCGCGGGGCGCTTGCCGCGCTCAGATTCCTCCAAGGCTTCGGCGAAGGGAGACGAAGTGGGCGTCGGCTCGTCCGGATCGAGATGCTCGTCGCTCATGCACGGGCGATCATACCGATTTTCCGATCCTGCGCGCGGCGCCGGACCGTTGGCGACGCTAGCGGGCGCGGAAGATCCAGAACGCCAGGCCCGCGGCCAGCGCCCGGCGAGGAACACGAGCAGGGCCTGGACCCACGATTGCGCGCCCGCGGGCTCGATGGGGCTCGCCATGGATGGCAGCGGCTGTGACGCTGCGCTCTGCGAGGCCCGGGCGCGTCGGACCAAGGCCGCGCCCGCGAGGAGATGCCGAAGGAGAGGAAGAACTCGTTCTTCTTCACGGGCCCGCCCAGGGAGGCCGGACTGGCCATCGCCTGCTCGTACGTCTCGCGCACCTCGGAGGCATCTCCTCGACGCCCCGATAGGTCTTGCCGCTGACGGTGATCCGGCTGGAGAGAAAAGTGCGCGCCCGGCCGGAGCCCGCTCCCTCGAGCAGGTCGGGAACTCCGTTGCCATCCTGGTCCTTGAGCGCCGGCAGCGCCTGGCGCATCGCGCCTCGTAGAGATGCCTCACGTCGGGTGGCATCTCGTCGGGACTGTCGTACTCGCGGCCGTTGATCGTGATCTTGGCGGGAGACATGGCGGCACCTCTCGAGGCACGGCGCGGGGCCTTTGAGGAAGGCATCGTCATCCGGGGCCTTCGACTTGAGGCGGCCCCGCCCTGCGCGGCGTTCAGGGCCGACGCGTTCCTGCCGAAAACCTCTCCCCAGATTTCCTCGACTCCAGGGGAGGGAGGTTCCGTGCCCGACAGACACCTGGCCATACGCCTCGCATTCGCGAGCGTGCTCACCGTCGCGCTGTCCACCTCAGCGGTCGTTCGCGCGCGAGCGGCGGACATCAGTGGAGCGGACTCCTCGACCTGGTCGCGGCGGAGCACACGGACGCCTATGTGCTGAATACCCTGACCCATGGCGACAATTCGTGGGACGCCTACCGCTTGCGGATCTTCGCCGAGTCGCAGATCGACGATCACCTTCAGGTTCAGGGGCAGTTCGTGTACGACGACGCGTCCGGCGTCTACGTGGACGGCGCCTATGTGATCTTCACGCCGTGGGCCACTCGCGATCTGCGAATCATGGGCGGCAAGCAGCCGTGGATGATCGGCACGTACGCGCCGCGCACGTATTCCAACAAGAATCCGCTGATCGGCACGCCCTTGCTGTATCAGTACCACACCTCACTCCAGTGGCACGACATCCCGCCGGACGCCGATGCGTTGCTGGCCGCGTCCGGCACCGGCCAGTCCGGCGTGATCTACAGAGGGTTCCCGCAGGGATCAGGAATGCCGATCGTCGACGAGAACTACTGGGACGTCGGCATCCTCCTGGCCGGCAGCCAGCGACCGCTCGAATACTCGGCGGGCGTCACGGCGGGCGCGCGCGAGCTGGGGCAGCACGTCGAGCGAGGACAACTCGGGCAAGACCGTGCTGGGACGGGTGGGCTTCACGCCGACTCCCGAGCTGCGACTCGGAGTGTCGGGAGCGTACGGCCCCTACCTGCTCGACGCCCTGAATCCACGCTTGCCCGCGGGGCACACGGTGAACGACTACCACGAGACCGTGGTGATGGCCGACCTCGAGGTGCTGGTGGGCCACGCCGAGAGCTGCGCGCGGAAGGCGCCCACAATCGCTGGCAGACTCCGACCGTCGGTGATCTCGACGTGGACGCGGGATACGTGGAGCTCAAATACGGTCTGGCTTCGGGCTTCTACGTGGCCGGGCGCTGGGACACGGAGCAGTTCGGCAAGATTCGCGATTCTGGCGGCGCCGAGCACCCGTGGGACTGGAACGTGAGCCGCCTCGAGACCGGGATCGGCTACCGGGTGACACGCGACGTCACGGCCAAGCTCGTCCATCAGCGCACCGAGCGCGGCGGCGGCGATCCCACCGTGGAAGACCAGACGGATTCCATCTTCCGGAGCGCAGCTCTCGATCGGCTTCTGAGTCGATCCGGAAGCCGGCGCCGGCGACCGCTCCTACCTCGTGACTCGCCGCACCGCGGCGATTAGTGTGGTGCGCATGGCATCCCACGTCGGCACGCGCGTGAGCCGCCGCCGCGCCTCCCGGACGCCGCGCGCACGCCGCTCATCGGATTCCGCGCGCGTCGCGCCGCCGGCGCCCGTCGCCTCTCCTCCGCGCGCCGCGTGGCGGACGGCGGCGCTCGTCATCGTCGTGACGTGGGCGCTCGTCTTCTCGGCGCAGCTCTTCGCGGGTCGCGTGTTCATGCTGGGAGACGCGCGCGTGTTCCGTCCCTTCGCCGAGTTCTCGCGCGCTCGCTGGCACGAAACGCACGAGCGCACCACGTGGAACCCCTACGTGTTCGCTGGCATCCCCGCGACCGCGAGCCTCGCCGATCCGCGACCCCAGTACCTGCCCGGCGCGTTGATCGATCTCTACGAGAGGTGCGGCAGCCGCGCCGTTGCCCGCTCGCCGGTCCGCTGCTCATAGCGCTCGCCGGCATGCTGGCGACCGCGGGTCTGGCGCGCGCTGCTGTGGGAGTCGGAGCCGCCGGCATGTGCTGGGCGGCGCTGGCGTGGGGACTCGGCCCCGTGCTGATCGTGCCGCTGGTCTTCGGTCACGACGCGCAGTTCGTCTCCTCGTCGCTGGTCCCCGTGTGCCTGCTCGCGGTGCACGGCGTGTTCGCCGCGCGGCGCGCCGCGGCGGCGGCGCTGCTGCTCGCGTTGGCGATCGCGATCCAGTGCCTGACCGGGCATCCGCAGGTGGTCGTGTACGGAGCGATGTTGGTGATCGTCTTCGCGCTCGAGCGCGCCCGGCGCTTCGCTCGCGCCACGCGGCTCGCGTGGGTCGCCGCGGCGGGGCGCTCGGCGCCGCCATGTCCGCGGCGGTGTGGTGGCCGGCATTTCTCTACAGCGCGCATTCGCTGCGCGGCGACCCTGGGGACGCCCGGGTCTCGCTGGCGGAGGTCGCGAAGTACAGCCTGGGCGTCGGGGACGTGCTCGCCATGGCCTGGCCACGCGTCGTCGGTCTGGGCGGCGCGGACTACTGGGGTGGGATGCACGCCAACGACTATCCGCGCTTCGTGGGGGCCACCGTCATCGCCCTGGCGCTCGCCGGCGGCCTGGGCCGTCGCGACCGCGGGGGTGCAGGCGCGTGGTGGGCGATCGTGCTGGGCGCGATCGCGCTCGCGATGGGCACCCAGCTCGGCGTCCTCTACGGCGCGTTGCATGCCATCGTCCCGCTCGGATCGCGATTCCGCGTGCGCTTCGGTCGTCCTGGTCGCGGCCCACCTCGGGCTGGCGCTGCTCTCGGCACGCGCGCTCGCGGCGCCATCGGCGGACACGAGCGCGGCGCAGGCGACCGGGCCGCCGCGGAAGCCCACCCTCGCGCTCGGGATCGCGGCGGCCGTGCTGGCGCTCGGACTCGCGCTCGCGCTCGGACCGCTGTCGGGCGTTTACGTGTATCTGGCGCGCGGCGCGCGGCCCGACATGGCGGTCGCCACCGCCGCCAGCGCCGCACGCTCGGCGGGCGTCGATCTGATCCTGCGGCTCGTGCTGGTTGTGGGAGCCTTGTTCCTGCTGTCCCGATGCCGGCGCCTAGGCGAGCGCTGGCTGGCGGCAATCGTCGTCCTGATGGCGATCGATCTCGCGACGATCACGATCCCGTTCGTGGCGCGCGGCACCGGAACGTCCGAGCAGCTCGCGGCGCCGGCGCCGCCCGCGCTCGCCGGGATCGGCCGGAGCGACCCCACCGCGCGCGTCTCGTCCGCCCGTCTGGAGCACCCCGGCACTCGCGGCGCGCGCGGTCGAGTTCTACACCAACGACTGGATTCCCTGGCGCGCTCACGCCCTCGGCGGGACCCACGGGGCCGTGCCGTCGGCGTGGCGGATCGCCTCGAACCTGACCCGCAGCCTCGGGGCGATGCGAGCGCTCGGGGTGACGTCACATGTCCTCCAACGCCGGGGCTCCCTGGGACAGCGCGCACTACGCCGTGGTCGCGACCGCCGACGACGAGATCGTCTACCGCCTGCGAGGCGCGCTCGGTCGCGCGTATCCCGTCGAGCGCGTGCTGGCGCTCGGCAGTGATGTCGCGGTCGTGCGAGGCCATGATGCTGCCGGACTTTCCCCGGAACGCGTCGCGCTCAGCGCCGATCCCGCCGACGCCCAAGACTACCCGGGCGCTTCGAGCTGCCGCATCCGCTGGGTGCGCGACGATCCCGATCGAGATCGAGCTCGACGTCGAGGCGCCCGCGCCGGCGTTCGTGGTGGTGGCCGACAGCCACGATCCCGGCTGGCGCGCCGACGTCGATGGTCGTCCGACGCGCATCGCGCGCGTCGATCTCCTGGTGCGCGGCGTGGCGCTGCCCGCGGGACGGCACCGCATGACGATGCGCTACCAGCCCGAGGGCTGGGCGCGAGGCGGTGCCGATCACCCGCGTCGCGTGCGCGACCTGGATCGCGCTCGCTCTCGCGTGGGTGGCGCTTCGCCGTCGGTTCGCTTCGACGTGACCCTCGCTCACCACCGCGACCCGACGCTCATGCGCACCAGTCGCGGCGGATCGAACATGCGCGGGTCGTGCACGGGGACCCAGTACGGTGAGCCGAACTCGGGCGAGAAGAGGTATGCGCCCCCGGTGTTGCCCGTCTCGGTGCGATAGGCGCCGTAGTCGTCGTAGGTGGAGTTGACGTAGGGATTGGGATAGCCGTCCACGGTGGCGGCGTGCTCGGTGCGATGATCGAACGGGTTGCGCACCATCGAGGCCCAACGCCAGTCCCTTCCCACCGCGCGGTCGCCAGCGCAGATCGAGATGGGTCATCTCTGCCCAGTTCAACCGCTGGCTGTTGACGAGCGCGGGATCGGTCGGCACCTTGCGCCGCTCTTTGGGCGTCAGGGCAGCGCCGAGCCGATGGCAGTGAGCCAGGAAAGGCTCCATTGCTCGCCGCGCTGCCACGAGCCGGCGAGCAACAGCGAGTGGCGGCGATCCCACGAGAGCGGCGTGTCCGCGATCGCCGGGCCGCGCAGCAGCGCACGGTCCCGTAGGGATCGCCCTCCGACCGCGACTCGTTGCCCCACGCATCCATCCACGTGTAGTCGATCTCGAAACGGCGCCGCGTTCCGACCGCCTGGATCAGGCTCCACTCCAGCCCACGGCCGTGCCCTCGTCCTGGTCCACGTAGACCAGGTTGGTCGATCCCTGCGGAATCGCGATCGAGCGCGCACCGACCTGACCGTAGAGATCGCGATAGAACACCGAGGTCTGGGCGACCACGACGCGCCGAACAGATGCTTCACCGCCGCCTCGTAGGAGATCGCGGTCGCGGGCGTGAGCCGGGATTGCCGAGCGGCTGGCGATTGGTGATCGCGATCCGTTGATCGTAGAGGTCGTCGCGAGCCGGGGGCTGGTGGAGGCGCACGTAGCCGACCGAGAGACGTCACGCACCGTGATCGGATACGCGAGACCCAGATGAGGCGAGAGGTGACGAATCCGCGTGCGTCGCCCGGCAGCGTCTGACGATCGGCCTGGGGCCCGGCCGTCCAGTACTCGGCGCGCAAGCCGCCGTTCAGGATCATCCGCCGTTGAGCCAGCGTCCCTGCGTAGGCGAATCCGCCCGGCGCATACGCCTGGTAGGAACGCAGCGAGTCGAGCGGCTGGGAGAGCGGATCGCCGCCCGGATCGAAGCCGAACGGCAGCCAATCCATCTCGCGCAGGGAGACCTGCTCGTAGGTGGCGCCGAGGCCGGCGCGCACGCTCGCGCCGGGTCGCGGCTCGCCGCGCACGTCGCTCCGCAGCATGAAGACGTCGCTGCCGCTCTCGCGATAGAGCGGGTCCTCGCCGCCCAGCACGTGGAAGATGTCAGGGTCGGCGGGATTGCCGAAGCAGGCGTGATGCGTGATTCCGGACTCGTGCCCCCGCCGAACGAGTACACGCTGCGCGTCCGGAACCACCGAGACTCGCCGTGCCCCTGAGGCCCGTCGCCGAGGCGATGCACCGAGAGCAGCGCGGCGAAATGGTCGTCCTCCGCGATACCGAGCCGGTCCGCGGCGATGAAGCGATCGTAGCCGGGCAGCGAATCCGGGCTGAATACCGGCGCGTCGCTGCCGTTGGTCGGCTTCATGGTCCAGCCGTCGAGCGACCACATCGGATCGAAGGGCTCGTGCACCTGACGGCTCGCCGCCGCCTGCAGATCGAAGCGGCTCGGATGAGCGACGGGCGCGAGCTTGAGGTAGTAGAGCATGCGATTCTCCGCGCGCCATCCCAGCGGGATGCCCGCCACCTCGTGCTGACTCTTGGTGCGGAGCGCGGGAAGCCAGGTGTCGTCGAAGGTGGCGTCGACCGCGGCCATGGCGCCGAGACCCAGCACGCCCAGCGGCGCGGAGCCCCGCGCGCCGACCCGGTCGTAGCGGGTGTCGAGTCCGCCGTCGGTCTGCCAGCGCCACTCGAAGGAAGGCTTCTCGGTGGGATCGAGCGTCGCGACGTCGATCACTCCGGCGAGGCCGCCGCCGTACTGCGCCTCGGGAACACCGCTCACCAGATTGGCGCTCTTGAGCGCGAGCATCGGCAGCGACATCGCGTGGTGGAGGATCGGCTCGTTGAGGGCTGAGCCCCTCGAGCACCACCACGCTCACCCGTGCGCCCGCCGCGCACGTGCAGCTCCTCGCCCTGCGCCACGACACCCGGCTGCAGCGCGAGCAGATCCTCGAGGCAGTCGACCGGCATGGACCGGAGCGCGGCCTCGTCCATCACGTGAACGGTCTGGCTCGAGCGCAGGTCGTAGAGCGGCGCCCGCACCTCGACCTCCGGGAAGCGCCGCACCACGCGCGGCGCGTGCGTGCTGTCGTGGACCGCCGCGGCGGAATCGACCACCGTGGAATCGGACGGGGCGGCGAGGCTCGCGCCGGCAGACGAAAGGGCGACGAGCAGGCAGAGCAGGGCGAAGCGCGTCAACGGAGTGCGGCCTCCTCGCGGCCGCACCGTGCTCCCGAAACGCACGACGGCCGAGGCGTTGGACGCCCGGCCGTCGGCGCATGGTGCCGCTTCGCGCCTCGGAACTCAACCTCGAGATTATTCTGGAAAACTCGTGGGGCCGGCCGGCGTGCCGGGCCGGCGCCGACCCCTGCGCCGCGTCACCCACGCCGACGCGGCGCCCTGCGAATCCCTCGCGCTCAGCGCAGCACGAGCAGCTTCTTCTTGAGGCTCGACTCCCCGGCGTCGAGACGCGCGGAAGTACATCCGCTCTCGAGGCCTTGTGCGCCCCAGGCGATGTGGTGCCAACCCGCCTCGCGCGAACCCTGGGTGAGCCGCGCCACCTGTGCGCCCGTCACGTCGAAGATCGCGAGCTTCACCTCGGAGCGCTTCGGCAGATAGAAGGAGATGTCGGTCCCATGCTCCCGAATCGGGTTCGGCGCGTTGCGGAGGTCGAGTCCCGACTCTTGACGTCGGCGGGTCCAAGACCGCCACGGGCGAGAGCCAGGTGTCGAACTGCCCGCGGATCTCTCCGGTCGCGACCGCCGTGGTCATGAGGTTCATGTAGAGATTCTCGTTGAGCAGCTGGCCCATCAGCGGAGGGGTGAGCGGATCCGCATCGGTGGTCTTCCACACCGCGTCCAGCGTCTGCGGACTGATCGTCTCTCCGGCGTAGATCGGCCGGACCACTGGGGCCAACCGCTCCGGCGGGCGCGTTCTGGATGCCGCCGGAGGTCGGCGGGCCGAGCAGGTCGTTCGCGGTCATGCGGAAGACGAAGCCTTCGTCCGTGAGCGTCGCGGCGACGATCGCCTGCGCCCTTGGTCGCCACCGGCGGCAGCTCCTGCCATGCCGAGCGGGCGAGCCTCGTGCGGGTCGCCACCCGACAGCGTGATCTGGCCGCGCACCTCTCCTGCCGGGAACGCTCCGGTCGTGAAGTTCACGTAGAGGTTGCCCTTGAGCAGCTCGGGTGACGAGCGCCGGCGTCAGCGGCATGGCGTCGGTCGGCTTCCAGACGCCGGCCAGCGTGTTGGCGGTGACGAACTCGCCGCCGAGGAAGTTGCGCACGATCGGTCCCACCACTCCGCGGTCGCCCATGCGGATGTTGGCGGAGGTGATCGGTCCAGTCAGACCGTCCGCGGTGATGTTGAACGCCACGCCGTTGGGCGTGAGCCTGAAGGAGCTCGTGGCCAGGCCCGGGGGCGGAAGCGGGCGGCACCTCCTGGAACGACGTCATGCGCGTCTCGAACTCCGCGCCCGATCCCGGGACGATCTGGCCACGGATCTCGCCCGCCGGGTTCAGAGGAGTCCTCACCAGCATGTACAGGTTGCCCTTCATCAGCTCGGTCAGCATCGCGGGCGTGAACGGCAACGGATCGAACGGCGTCCACACCCTGGACGGTGTTGGGCCCGATGATCTCGCCGCCGGTCACCACCCGTACCACCACCGTTCACCCCGATCGCGGCATTGCGGAACTCGACCGGGCCGAGCGGGCCGGAGAGCCCGTCGAAGGTCGCGCGGAATCCGAGTCCGGCAGGCCCGAGCTGGAACGTCGCGGTTCCGAGACCCGGGACCCCGAGCGGCGGCTCAGACCTGCGGGCCGGTCAGCCTGGCCGAGGAGGTCGCCTGCATCGGCCCGGGTGTGTTGAGGATGAGCTGGCCGCGAATCTCCCCGCTCGGGATCGGGAACGCCGGGGTGTAGAGGTTGAGCGTAGATCCGGTTCTGGAGCAGCTCACTCACGAACGCCCGCGTCATCGGCTGGCCGGGATCGTCGGCGCGCCACACGACGTGCGCGGTGGTCGGCGCGACGAAGTCGGGGAAGATGTCACGCACCATCGGACCGGCGACTCCGGCCGCACCGCGGTGGAGGTCCGCCGCGATGACCGGGCCGGTGAGGCCGTTCACGGTGAGGTCCAGAACCAACCCCGACGCCGTGAGCGTGGCGGTCGCGGAGCCGAGCGCCGGCGAAGGGTTGGGCGGAATCTCCTGGCCGGAATCGAGCCTGATCGAGAATCCGAATCCGCCCGACAGGTTGATCTGGCCGCGCAGCTCTCCTCCGGGAACCCGGGATCGGTGATGTCAGGTAGACCTCGCCCATCAGCTGAGGTCTTGCGGAGCCCGGGCGGCAGTCCGGGGATGAAGCCGGTGGCGCTGTTGCCCACGAACGTCGGGGCCAGCGGGAACATGGGCGGCCCGTTGACGCCAATGGCACCGAGGTGGAGATCAGCGCCGATGATCGGGCCACCGACCAGGCCGTTCAAGGTGATCTTGTACTGCAGTCCCTCCTCGGTGAGCGTGAACGAACCGGTGCCCGTGCCCGGCACGGCCAGCGGAGGGTTGACCTGCGGCCCCTGGAGGTTCGCGGTGAAATGCACACCGTCGCTCAGCTGGATCTGCCCGCGGATCTCCCCGGGGCCGAACGGCGGCGTGTGGATGTTGACGTAGAGGTCGCCGGCCACGAGGTCGGTGATGAGGTTTCCGGTCAGCGGTTGGGCGTCACCGGGCGTCCAGAGGCCGGCGGCGCTGTTGGTGCCCGCGAACTCGGAGGTGATGTCGCGCACCACCGCGCCCGGCATCCCCGCGGGCCCGCGGCTGATGTCAGCCGACGTGATGATCCCCGACAGAACCTTCGACCGTGACGTAGAACTGCAGCCCGGCGCTGGTGAGGGTGAAGTGCGCCGTCCCCAGCGCCGCGGTCGGCCCCGGGAGTTTCCTGCGCGCCGGTGAGCCGTGCGGTGAAATAGGCCTCGGCGTGCGAGGCTGCGACCCAGCAGGTCGAGAGCGCGGCGGCGAGGCGAGCATCGAGAAGCGTTTCATGACGACCTCCGGTGAGCACCTGAGAGCGAGCGGGAGGTCGCGGCAGTGACCCCCATCCGATCCAGAGAACGGAGAGGCTGCCGGAAACGCACGAGCGTCGCGCTCCGCGCCTCCAGGATCTGAGTTCGGGAATGGGATAGCCCTCATGCGGGCCAGCGGTTAGCATCAGCCGTCACCAGGCGAGAGAACCCGATGACCGGTCACGCCTCGGATCCCCTGAAGACCCCACCCCCGATGCCGTCGCTTTGGGACGATCTCGGTGCTCGTGGAGCGCGCGCGACTCGGCGACTCGCGGGCCCGCGAGCAGCTCGCGCAGCGCTGCATCGAGGCGCTGCGGCGCTTCGCCAGCGGCCGAGTTCCACGCACCGCCCGCGGGCGGCTCGACACCGACGATCTGGTGCAGACCGCGGTCATGCGGGCATTCGAGCGCCTTCCCTCCTTCGAGCATCGCGGTCGCGGATCCTTCCTCGCCCACCTGCGCACGATCGTGCTCAACGCGATCCGCGACGAGGCGCGGCGGCTGGCGAGCCGGATGCCTCATCAGGAGCTCGTGACGGCTCTGCCCGTATCCGGCCCGAGCCCGCTGGAGGAGGCGATCGGCAACGACGTGGTCGACGCGTACGAGTCCGCGCTCGCGCGCCTGCCCGCGCCGCAGCGCGAGGCCGTCATCCTGCGCGCTCGAGATGGGCTGCAGCTACGACGAGATCGCCGACGCGGTGGCCAGCCCCTCGCCCAATGCAGCGGCGCGATGATGGTGGCGCGCGCTCTCATGCGCCTCGCGCAGGACATGGAATCGCATGGTCGCTCGCAAGCCGTCTGACGACGAAGGCCTGCTGCGCTGAGGATCGCCGGCGAGGTCTCGGACCGTGCCGACGTGGATTGGGAAGGCGCCTTGGACCGCGCCCCCGAGCTGCTGGGCACCATCGGGTGGCTGCGCCGGTTGCAAGAGCTGGCCGAGCGTTCACGAGCGCTCGTCCGAGCCTTCCACTCGCGGTCTCGGCGCTCCTGCCCTCGAGGAGCCGCCACCCCTGACCCACTGGGGACCGCTTCAGATCCTCGGAGGCGCTGGGCCAGGGCGGATTCGGCCATGTCTACCGCGCCTACGAGGCCGAGCCTCGACCGCGATGTCGCGCTCAAGCTTCTGGGCATCGCCGTCCCGGACGCGACGACGAGGGTCGCCCGCTCGCCGAGGCCCGCGCCCTGGCGCGCGTGCGACATCCCAACCTGCCGGTGGTCCACGGCGTGGGCGAGCACGAAGGCTGGCTCGGCATGTGGACCGAGCGGGTTCACGGCCGCACGCTCGAGGCGCTGCTCGCCGCCCATGGGCCGCTCGGGTCGCGCGAGGCGGCGCGAGTCGGCCTGGAAGTCTGTCGCGCGCTCGAAGCCGTGCACCAGGCCGGGCTCGTCCATCGCGACGTCAAGACGGTGAACGTGATGCGCGAGGAGAGCGGCCGCGTCGTGTTGCTGGACTTCGGCCTCGCGATTCGGCGAGACGCGCCGCCTGAGCAGCGCGGCGGCGGCACGCCACCGAGCATGGCGCCCGAGCTCCTCAAGGGCGAGCGCGCCACTGTGGCCTCCGACGTGTACGCCGTCGGCATCCTGCTGTATCGCCTGGTGAGCGGCGCGTTCCCCTACGACGCCGTCACCCTCCGCGAGCTGATGGACCGCCAGGCCCAGGGCGAGGCCGTGCCGCTCGGCGATCGGCGGCCGGACCTTCCGGTCGCGTTTCTCGACATCGTGGAGCGGGCGACGGCGCCGGCGCCGGAGTCACGCCAGGCCAGCGCCGCGGAGCTGGAGCGCGCGCTCGAGGCGTTCCTCGGCACTCGCACGGTGATGATCGCGACCGGCGATGGGCCCCCGGGGCGGCGTCGGCTGCCTCGGCCGCTCACGCAGTTCGTGGGCCGTGCGGACGAGCTGGCCGAGATCGCCGGCGCGCTCCAGGCCCATCGACTGGTGACGCTCCTGGGACCCGGCGGCTGCGGCAAGACGCGGCTCGCGATCCGCGCCGCCGAAGCCGTCGCCGAGGCTCCCGAGGTCCTCGTGGGCTTCGCCGACTTCGCTGCTCGAGAAGCGCCGAGACACTCGAATCGGAGGTGTGGCGCGCGCTCGATCTTCCGCCTGCCGCCGGCTCGAGGGATCCGCTCACCCGCGCACTGGGTGCCAACCGCGCCTTCCTGGTGCTGGACAACTGCGAGCACGTGCGCGCGGCCGCCGCCGCGCTGGCGGGTGACCTGCTGACGTCGTGCCCGGGGCTCACCGTGCTCGGCGACCAGCCGTTCGCACGCTGCGCGTGCCGGGAGCGCCTGGTCGACGTCCCGCCGCTCGCCCTTCCCCCGCGCCGCTGGCGGCGCCGGCCACGGCGCTCGGCGCGTTCGACGCGGTGCGGCTGTTCGTGGAGCGGGCGCGGCTCGTACGTCCCGACTTCAAGCTCGACGACGCGAACGCGGCGGCGGTGGCGGACATCTGCCGCCGCGCCGATGGCCTGCCACTCGTGATCGAGCTGGCGGCGGCGCGGTCGCGCGCGCTCACACCCGAGGAGATCCGCGCGCGCATGGAAGGGCGACTCGGTCTGCTCGACCGCGGCGACTTCTCGACCGCGGCGCGCCACGCCACGCTCGAGGCCGCCATCCGGTCGAGCTACGATCCGCTCCCACTCGCCGAGCAGCGGCTCATGGATGCGCTCGCGGTGTTCGCCGGCCCGTGGACGCTCGAGGCCGTAGCGCGCGTCTGCCTGACGGCGGCGACGAGCTCGCGGCGCTCGATCTCCTCACCAACCTGATCGAGCGCTCGCTGGTCGCCAACGCTGCTCCCGCGCTCGGCGCCTCGCGGTATCGCTTCCTCGAGACCCTGCGCCGCTTCGCGCACGATCGGCTCGCCGAGTCGGATCGACTCGAGCGCCTCGAGCGCCGGCACTTCGATTGCTTCCTCGAGCTGGCCGAGGAGGCCGAGCCGCGGCTGTGGGGGCCGAGCAGAAGGCCTGGGCCGCGCGGCTCGAGGCGGACCACTCCAATCTGCTCGCCGCGCTCGCCTGGTCGCGCGGGCAGGCCGGACTCGCGGGAGCCCATCTCAGGCTGGCGGGTGCGCTGGCGCGATTCTGGACCGAGCGCGGGCATCTCACCGTCGTCGGCGCGAGGCTCTGCGCGCGGCGCTCGCCCAGGATGGGGGCGACTCCGAGCTTCCCGCGCTGGCGCGGGCGCTGGTCGGCGCCGGGACGATCGCCGCCTACCTGTCCGACTCACGAGGAGGCGCGCGCGTCGTGCACGCGGGCGCTCGAGATCTTTCGCCGCCTCGGCGACCGCGCCGGCATCGCCCGGACCCTGGTGACGCTCGGCGTGGTGGCGCACGACGTCTCCGGATTATCCGACCGCGGACGCTCGCCATCGCGAGAGCTTGGCACTGCACGTGGAGCTCGGCGACACGCGCGGGTGGCCAACGTGCTCAACAACATGGGGGCCATCGCCTGGCGCATGGGACGCTGGGACGAGGCGCGCGCGCTGCTCGAAGAGGCGCTCGAGCATGCCGAGCGCGCGGGCGATCCCGGCATCCGCGTGCTCGCGCTCACCAACCTGGGTCTCGTGGCCGTGGTCCGGGTGACACCCGCGACGTGCCGGGGCGCATGACCACGGCCCTCAGGCTGGCGCGCGAGCATCGCCTCATGCGTCACGCCGCGCCGTGCCTCGAGGTCTCGGCGGCGTGGCTGGCGCAGCGCCACGAATCTCGCGCGCGCGGCGCGGCTGTACGCGGCCGCCGAGCGCCACCGGCTCGATGTCGGCACGCGCTACGAACCGGCGTGGAAGCAGGCGCATCGCGCCGCGCTTCGATGCGGTCGCGCGGGATCTCGGCGCGGAGCGGCTCGCGGCGGAGACCGAAGCCGGGCGGACCCTGGACGTCACGCGTGCCCTCGAGGATGCGCTGCAAGGCTTCGAGCTGGCGAAGGATCCGCTCGACGTCCAAGGAACGCGGACGATATAGTGCGCGCTCTTCCGAGGTCCGCGCGTGACGCTCGTCTCCGAACACGCCCTCGCACGCTTCGCACTCGCGCCGGGATTCTCCTCGGCGGCGGTCGCCTGTGGTCTCAAGAAGAGCGGCGCGCTCGATCTCGTCATGGTGTGGAGCGAGCAACCGAGCACGGCGGCCGGGGTGTTCACCACCAATCGCGTGCAGGCCGCGCCGGTCATCATCGACCGCGCGCACCTCGCCGCCACCAGGGCCGCGTGCGCGGGTGATCGCCAACTCGGGTGCGCGAACGCCGTGACCGGTGAGCGCGGCCTGGCCGACGCGCGCTACATGGCGGCGCTCGCGGCGGGAACGCTGGGAGCGAAGCGCGAAGAGGTGCTGGTGCTCTCGACCGGCGTGATCGGCGTCTACCTCGATATGGACAAGGTGGCGCGCGGCATCTCGACGCTTCCCTCGCCGCTCGCCGACATCACCGGCGCGGGTGCGGCGCTCGCCATCACCACCACCGACACGCGTCCCCAAGGTCGCCGCGCGCGAGCTCCGATGGGGAGCCGGGCAGCGCGACCGTGGCGGAGATTCGCCAAGGGCGCGGGGATGATCCATCCGCGCATGGCCACCATGCTGGCGATCATCACCACCGACGCCGTCATCGATCGGGTGCGTCTCGATCGTGCGCTGCGCGCCGCCGTCGAGGTGAGCTTCAACCGCATCAGCGTCGACGGCGACATGAGCACCAATGACACGGTGCTGGTGCTCGCCTCGGGCGCTTCGGGGGTCGTGGTCGACGACATCGGCGAAGCCGTCTTCACCGAAGGCGCTCGGCGCGGTGTGCGTCGCGCTCGCGCGCCAGATCGCGCGCGACGGCGAAGGCGCGACCCGGCTGGTCGAGCTGCGCGTGACCGGGGCGAAGACCGAGGCGCAGGCGCACCGGGTGGGCGACGCGATCGCCTGCTCGCCGCTGGTCAAGACCGCGGTCCACGGCAACGATCCCAACTGGGGCCGCGTGCTGGCGGCCGCCGGCTGCAGTGGCGAGGCGATCGAGCCGGAGCGGGTGCGGCTCTGGTTCGGCGACCGGCGACGCGCTGCAGCTCCTCGATCGTGGCCTTCCGCTCCTTTCGAGCGCCGGCACGCCGCCGCGCTGCTCGCCGAGGATCCGGCGGTCCTGCACCTCGACCTGGGACTGGGCGATGCGTCCGCCGTGCTCTGGACCTGCGACTTGAGCGCCGAGTACGTGCGCGTCAACGCGGAGTACACGACCTAGCGCCGATGGAATGGCTCCGGCCGCGCGCCCTCCTGGCGATCCTCGGCTATGCGGCGCTCTACGCGCTCGCGCTGGCGCACCTCGCGCACGTGCCCGGCTTCGAGCGCGGGGATTCGCTGGTCACGCTGCTCGTGTTCGGGATCGGCTTCTCCGCGGTCGCCTGGCTGGTTTCCCGCTGGCGCCAAGGTCTCGCCGGTCGCGGTGAAGCATCCCGGACGCGAGGGCTTCGCGATCCTCGCCTACCTCGCGGGGTTCGCGATGGTGGTGCTGGGTTGGCTCCTGAGCGCGGTGCGCGAGGTGGCGCCACGCGAGCCGCTGCAGAGCGTCGTCATCCTCGCGGTCAAGCTCGTCACCATGGTGGTGCTTCCGGCCTGGATGTTCTGCCCGGCTCGGCGTCCGCCCGGGCCCGCTGCTCGCGCCGCGCCGCTTCGGCCTCGTGGACTGGCGGGTGTTCGGCGTGATGGGGCCTGCTGTTGCTCGGACTGCAGGCCGTCGCCGGTCGCGGACTACAGTCGATCGCCGTGCTCGGCATGCCCGCCTGGAAGGTGGGGCTGTTTCTCGCGCCGGCGTGGGCGTGCCTCACGATCGAGACCGGACTCTGCGAGGAGTTCCTGTTCCGCGTGCTGCTCCAGACGCGGCTCGCCGTGGCGCTCGGCTCGGAGACCGCGGGGATCCTGGCGATGTCTCTGCTGTTCGGTCTGGCGCATGCTCCCGGCTACGTGCTGCGCGGCGCGCACGCGATGGAGGGGATGACGACCGCGCCCGACGCGTGGACCGCGGCGGCCTATGCGATCGTGGTGGTGTCGCCGCTCGGCCTGGTGTTCGGTGTCCTGTGGGCACGGACCCGCAACCTGGCGCTGGTCGCTCTGCTCCACGGGCTCGCGGACCTGCCGCCCAATCTCGCGCCGTTCATCCGGGCGTGGACGCGCCACTGAGGCGCGCACCCGGGGCCGCCTCCGCTCAGAAGCCGCCTTCGATCGTGAGCTGCATGCGATCGAGGTCGAAGGTCACGCGCGACTTCGCGGAAGAAGGCGTGCGACACGAGCCCTGCCACGCGCGGCCTGAGCGAGGTCTCGAGCGAGGGAGGGAACGCTCCCACCATGCCCAGCAAGCTGTCGCGCCGGACCGGGCCGACGGTGAGACGCGGCACCAGGAACGGCGTGACCCTCACGCTGCCGCCGCCGCCTTCACCGGTGAACGACGCGGTATCCGTGAGCGCGATGCCACCGAGGCTCAGCGTCGACGTCGGACCGGTAAAGGCCGCGCCCGCGAGTCCGGTGTCGACGAACCAGGTGACCTCCGGGCTCGCGCCGATCGTGCCGCGCGCCAGCATGAAGTGATCGCCGGCCAGCCAGAACGGCAGCACCGCGCGGTGCGGTCCGGCGGGCGCGGGCACGGGGCTCGTGGGCTGCGCCGCTCGAGCACCAGCGCGCCGTCGCGATAGTCGAGCGTGAAGCGGAAGCGCCCGAGCAAGGTGGTGCCGAGAATGCCCGCCACCCGCGCGCCGCCCACGACACCGGAGAGACGGCTGGTGTCGAGCAGGAGCAGCGGGACCTCGTGCACGACGAAGCGACCGATCTGGACGGAGTCGGCGGTCGCGTGCAGCACGTCACGGCGCTTGCCGCCGGCGAACTGGCCGCTCTCGGCGCCGAAGCGCGCCGCGTGCACCGAGTCGCCGAACGTCGGATCGAGCGTGAGCTCGCCGCCGCCAGTGTCGATCAGGAACAGGAACGGCCCGCGGCCGTTGACGGTCAGCTCGACGGTCGGCAGCGGATCGGTCTGCAGGAAGCGCAGGGTGTCCGCGTTCGGTCCCACGATGCGGTTCGGACGCCGGCCGCGGAAGGAATCGAGCTTGCGCGCCATCCCCGCGGCCGGCGCGGCGGAAATGCACCGCCGCCGAATCGAACTGGTCTTCGCGATACCAGGTCTCGGCCAGCATGGCCTCGACCCGTCGATAGGAAGCGCCACGGCGCGCGGCCTCGAGCAGGAGCGGTCGGGCCTCTCTCAGTCGATTGTCGAACAGCGCCAGCGAGCCACGACGCACCAGCGCCAGGGTGTCGCCGGGAGCATCACCCAGCGCCGCCGCGAATGCGCGATCCGCCTCGACGAGCCGCCCGGCGAGAAACAGCGACTCCGCCGCGGCGGACGAGGACTTGGTCGTCACCGCTGACGCCGCGAGCGCGGGGAACGCGAGCACGAGCGCCAGGGCAACGGCCGTGGGCAAAGCCGTTCCGTCCGTGAACCCGAATGGGTGACAGGGAGGCGGCACGCAATCCTCGCGGACGATCCCGCGAGGGGCCCGGTCGCCCATTCGGGTTCACGGACGGAACGGCCCTCTCAGACAAACCGACGCTTCACTTCGCGAACATCTGATCGACCGGCACCACGGTGATCTGATCGCGCTGGATCGCGAGCGCATAGCTCTCGATCGTCTTGTCCTCGTCGGTCACGGTGGCCGGCTTCGGCGTCTGATAGGTCATCGGGCTCGGCTTGCCGCCCGCCAGCTCTTCGGCCAGGGCGTCGGCCGTCTCGCTCACCACCGCGATCCTCATGTTCTCGGGCTTGAGGTACTTGTGCACCGCGGCGTTGACCTCGGCGAGCATCAGCTTGGGCACGATGGTGCGGAAGTTCTCGAGGTCACCGGGCGCCTTCACGCCGTAGAGCCGATCGTCGAGCGCGTAGCCCAGCCGGTCGCTGGTGGTCTCGGCGAAATGGAGGCAGTACTTCGACAGGAAGTCGCGGGTCAGCGCGAACTGCTCCGGCGTGAGGCCGTCCTTGGCGAGCCTCTCGACCTCGCGCACCGCGGCGCGCAGCGCGAAATGGGCCTGGTCGTTCGGCACCGGGCGGATCCACACCTCGAAGAGCTGCTGGCGGCGCGGCACCCCGGTGGGCGGCATGGAGCGGAACCCGCCCTCGGGGAAGATCTCGATGTAGGAGTAGTCGCCGTAGTTCATGCCGCGCGCCTCGCGGATCACCTGGTACAGGTGCGACGAGGGTTGCGGTGCTCGCCGAGCCACGAGTTGGCGAGCCACAAGGCGTAGAAGTCGCGATTGCCGCGACGCGCCGCGATCAGGAATCCGAAGCTGATCGCGGTCGACTGGCCCGGCTTCTTCACGATCACCACGGGGCGGCCGCTGAACGTCGCGAGCTTCGGTGCTAAGACCGCTGCGGGCTTGCCCGCCGGCAGCTTGCCCAGCGCGGCGCTCAAGCGCTCGACGAGCTTGGAGTCGTAGCCGCCCCTACCGCCAAGATTGCGGCGTCGCGGGTGAAATGCTGGTTGTAGAAGGCGCGCACGTCGTCGAGGGTGATGGCGTCGAGGCCCGCCACCGTGCCGGCGTTGAGGTGCTCGTAGGGAGTGCCGGCGAACATCGCGGCGTAGAGCGTCTGCTTGCCCAGCTCCTCGTCCGAGGAGTAGCGGAGCGTCTTCTCGATGAAGTCCTTGGCGCGCTGCTTGAGCCTCTGGAAGTCGGCTTCGGAGAATGCCGGCTCGCGAATCGCGTCGAGCAGCAGCCCCGATGTACTCGTCGAGGTCGTCCTTGTGCACGCGACCCGAGAAGGTGGTGACCTCCTTGTCGACGCGCACGCCGTAGCCGGTGGCCATGGGATAGAGCACGCTCGAGGATCTCCGAGTAGGTGTGCTGCTTCGTGGCCCCTTCGGCCATGAGCTGCCCGGTGAGCGCCGCGAGACCTCTCCTTGCCCGGCGGGTCGTCCTGCGAGCCGACGCGGAAGGCGATCTTGAACGAGACGCTCGGGTCGCTCGGCACCGGCAGCAGCACCGCGCGGTTGATGCCCGCCGTCGACGTCGTGATCGGTGATTGGACCGGGGTCGAAGCCGCGGTCGCGGATCCCGCGGCGAGCGGCGCGCCGGCGATCGCGACCGCTGCGGCCAGCGCCACCATCCGGTCGTGCCGGGTCATGACTTCACCCCTTCAGCGTCGCCACCGTGAGGCGGTCGTCCTGGAGATACTTCTTCGCCGCGGCCTGCACGTCGGCGGGAGTCACCTGATCCATCGCCGCGAACATCCGGTCGACGGATGAGAGGTCGCCGGTGAGCGCTAGGTAGCGCGCCAGGGCGCCGGCCACGTGATCGGGCGTGTCGAGTCCGAGGATCAGTTCGTAGCGGCTACGCTTCTTGAGGTCATCGAGACGCTTGGCGTCGGGCGGGGCATCCTGGTAGCGCTTGATCGCCGCCACGATCGCCTGGCGCACCGCTTCCACGTCCTGTTCCTTGCCGACCACGGCACCTACCGTGAACAGCCCGGGATCGCGGTTGGCGCCGAAGTCCGACGACAGGCGCTGGACCATGTGCTTGTCGAGCACCAGATCGCGATAGATCTCGCTGGTCTCGCCGAAGGCCAGGTCGCCGAGCAGCGTGGCGGCGGCCATGTCCTTGCTGCTCGGATCGAAGGCCATTCCCTGCCAGGCGTAGACCACGATCGGCAGCGAGCGACCGTCGTAGGCCACGTCGACCGACCGCGTCCCCTGGCGCGGGGGCTCGGCCTGCACCTTCGGCGCGGCATAGCCGGACTTCCACCCGGCGTAATGCTGGCGGATGAGCGCCAGCGTCCGGGTGGTGTCGAAGTCACCGGCGACCACCAGCACCACGTTCTCGGGCCGGTAGAAGCGCTGGAAGAAGCTCTTCGAGTAGTCGTACATCGTCGGCATCGCGGCGATGTCCTTCTCGAAGCCCATGGTGGTGTGCTTGTAGGTGTGGACGTCGTAAGCCTTGTCGTGGAGCGCCTCGGAGAGCGCCGCGAACGGCTGCGTCTTGATCTTGCGGTACTCGCCGTACACGGCGCCGGCTTCGGTCTGGAAGTCGGGCTCCTGGTACGACAGGTTCTGGAAGCGATCGGCCTCGATCTCGATCACCTTCGGCAGGTCCGGAGTCGAGAACGCCATGTGGAAGCAGGTGTAGTCGTCGGTGGTGTAGGCGTTGGCGTCGGCGCCCATCGTGGTGACGATGCGATCGTATTCACGCGCGCGGGTACTTCTCGGTGCCGCGAAACATCATGTGCTCGAAGAAATGAGCGAAGCCCGAATGCCCCGGCTCCACCTCGTCGCGACTGCCGGTGCGGACCACGGAGTAATACGCCACCAGCCCGTGGCTCGGCATCGGAATGAAGTAGATCCGTAGTCCGTTGTCGAGCTGGTGCAGGCGATAGGCATACGGGAACACCTTGGCGGATGCGGGCGCCGCGAGCGCGAGCAACAGCGTCGCGGTGAGCAGGCCGGATCTCATGGAACGCTCCTTGAGGACGTGCGTGGGAGAGCGAAAATGCGGCGGCGATCTTAGCGCGACGGCTCGCGGCGCCCAAGCGCGATCACGCGCGGGACGCCGGCGGCTGCGCGGCCTTCGGCAGGTCGTGCGACATCATCACGATGTCGTCGCGGCGCGACCAATCTTCGTGCATCCAGAAGCCCTCCGCGGCCGCGTTGCCGGCGCGCACGAACAGATGGCAGCGCTCGATGCCTTCGGCCTCGAGCCGCGTCAGGCACTCGCGCATCAGCGAGCGACCGATGCCGCGGCCCCGGTGGCTCGCCGCCACCGCCAGATGATGGAGGTAGCCACGGCGGCCGTCGTGTCCGCACAGCACCGCGCCGACCAGCGCGTCGCCGTCGCGCGCCACGAAGCTGCCACCCGGATTGCGCTCGAGGTAGCGCTCGATGCCGGCCCTGGTGTCGGCCGCACCGCGCATGCCGATGCCCTCCGAGCGGCGCCACAGCTCGAGCGCCTCCTCGACGTCTTCCGTGGCAAAGGGTCGGATCATCAGACTCATGGGCTCCTCGGGCAAGCGGGTCGTGGCAGTGTACCGGCACGGTAGCCGGTCCGTCCCGAGCCCCGGCGGCATGCTCGGCCAAACCCCGCGCGCCCCGTGGTGGAAAAGTGGGCGGAGCGGGGTGCCGGCTCGTGCCGGATCCGGAATCGCCCCCGCCAGTTGGGCGCCCGGCTCGCGCGCCGAGACTTCGGCGGAAGCTCCGCCCCGACCGCGGCTTGGCTGCGGCGGCCGGGCCTCGACCCAGCGCCGCCCGCCCCACGAATGCTCTTTCATTGCGATCCGCCCTGTCGGGGTCTGGTCTTGCACAGGCCACGGGCCGCACGAGCCTGATCCTGCTTCTCGCGCCCAGGTCACGGGAAGCTTCGTTCATCACGCCGCAGCACCGCCGGTCCCCTGTGGGTCTGACGGGCGGCGCGTTCCAGGGAGCGTACGATGTCCCCTCTTCTCAAGAATCTGCTCGGCAATGGCTCCAAAGATCGCGAACTCGCCGAGGAAATGCGCACGGTCTCGAGGAGATGCGCCGGGAGCGCGCCCGCTTCGAGACCCTGATCGAGACCTCACAGTCCGCGGTCGAGCGCCTGCACGAGCTGGGCGACCCGATTGCCAAGACCGAGACCGCCGTTCAGGACATGACGACGCGGGTCGGCGAGATGCATGAGCGTTTCGAGAACGTGGCGCGGATCGCGGAGCGCGTCGAGGATATCGACCAGCGCTCGCAGGGGATCGCGCAGCGGCACGAGGAATCCGCCGCGCACATCTCCACCGTGTTCCAGGACTCGCAGCGCATTCGCGAGGTCTTCGAGGAGCTGAGCGAGAAGGTGGATCTCGCGGTGGGCCTCAAGGATCGGCTCGAGACCTTCCTCGAGGTCGAGAAGCCGTTCGCGATCCTCAAGGGCGACGCCGACGACTGCGCGGGCAGGTCGAGGGCACCGGCGAGCAGCTTGAATCGTCTGCGCGAGCAGCACGAGCGTCTCATCGACGCGCACAAGCTCGCGGTCTCGAAGATGGAGGCGCTCGACCGGCGCCGCGAGGACCTGAGCCGTGATCTGATCGACAAGGAGCGGCGTGTGGTGGGAGTCGAGCAGGCGGTGCGCGGCATGGACGGGGTGCGCGCCACCGTCGACGATCTCAAGCGCGAGCTGGGCACCCAGAAGGCGCTGGCGGATTCGCTGGGGCAGAAGATGGCCGCCCTCGAGGTGCAGCGTGAGGCGGTCGAGCGCGCGCTCGCGCAGGCCGAGAGCCTGGAGCGCGCGATGCGGCAGATCGACGCCGGCATGCGCGGGCAGCAGGACAACGCCCGCAACCTGAATGCGCTGCAGGGAGCAGGTCACGACGCTCCGGGGGCTGCACGAGCAGGTGATCGAGCGCTCCGGTGAGATCGCGCAGCTCCAGCGGCAGACCGAGGAGCAGACCGGCATCATCCATCACGAGCTGATGGCGGCGCAGGACGAGATGAAGAACGCGGTCGAGCGCTTCGACTTCGAGAGCAAGGGGCTCGAGTCGGTGAGCCAGCGCGTGGCCGACCTGCGCGGCACGCTCGCGGACTTCGAGAACCGCTACCAAGGCCTGCGCGAATCCGCACAGACCGTGAACGAGCTGAGCGGCCAGATCCAGGGGCTCACGGGCCAGACCAGCGGGCTGGTCGAGGCCACCGCACGAATCAACGAGGACGTGAAGCAGCTCAACGCCATCCGTCGCGATCTCGACGATGCCACGCGCGTCACCGGCGAGGTGTCGACGCAGGTGCGGCGCATCGAGGATTCGCGGCCCACGATCGAGGCGGTGCTCCACGACTGCCAGCAGCTCGAAGGCACCGGACGCGCTCATCAGGGACACGCTCGAGCAGGCGCAGGTCGCACATGCCGAGATCACACGCATGCGGAGAGCCTGTCGGGCACCCGGACGTGGATCGAGAGCATCGAGCGCTCGGTGGGCGAGACCAAGGACCGTGTGGCCGAACTGCAGGACATGACCCCCGCGATCGAGTTCGCCGAGAAGCAGGCGCAGCGCCTCGACGACTCGATGGCCTCCATCGATTCGCGTCGGGCCTACGTCGAGGACCTGCACCGGCGCGTCGCGGAGCTGGGCAACCAGGCTTCGCAGCTCGAGGATCGCGACCAGAAGCTCGAAGGGCGCATGCAGGCCGCCGAGGAGCGGTTCGTCACCTTCGCGGGGCACGCGGAGGAAGCCGACCGCATCGGCAAGACCATTGGCAAGGTCACGGCGGGCGTGCAGGACGCGGCGCGCAAGACCGACGTGATCGGCAAGGCGGTGGCGGCGGCCGAGAAGCGCTGCGAGACGGTGGAAGAGCTGGCGGATCGCGCCGAGACGCTGCGCGCCGAGCTGGATCAGCGCGAGCACGCCCTCGAGGAGGCGACCAAGAACCTGCAGCGGGCTTCGAAGCTGCGGCAGGAAGCGGCCACCTCGGCCAAGGAGCTGGACGAGCTGGCCCAGCGACTCGCGACCGACCTCACCGCGGCCGAGCTAGCGCGCCGCGGGCGTGGGCAAGACGGCGGCGGAGCTCGAGGACCGCGTGGCGGACCTCGAGATGGTGGACCGCCGGCTCCGGAGCTTCGAGGAGCGGCTGGCCAAGTGGGACATCGTCGACGCGGAGGTGTCACGCTCTCTCGAGCAGATGGTCACCCGCCAGCAGACCGTGCAGTCCCTGCAGACCGACCTCGACCGGATGTTCGGCATGGCCGAGAAGACCTGCATGGAGGTCCGCACCATCACGTCGGCGCAGCGCGAGATCGCGGAGAGCCGCGAGATGCTCGACGAGGTGATGGGACGGCTCAAGGAGATCGAGAAGACCGGAAGCTCGCTCGAGGAGCGGCAGCGGCAGATCACGAAGGCCGAGGAGCGCCTGGCGCGCGCCGAGGGATTCCTGGTCGACGTGCGCTCGAGCCTCGATGCGCTGCAGGGACAGAAGACCATCGTGGACCAGGCGGTCGAAAAGGCCGGCTCACTCCGTATCCTGGTGAAGCAGGCCGAGGCCACGATGGAGAGCCTGCGCGACGAGCGCCAGATGACCGTCTCCGTCCACGAGGCGGTGGGCGGCGGCGACGACGAGGAGTACGAGAAGGCGGCCTGATCCTCATCGCTCAACAACGACGCGGCGCGGAGTGCCTGAACGGGCTCCGCGCCGTGAGCTTTCTGAGCAGCCGGATTGGCTCAGGGACCCGGAACCGGGACTCGTGACGGCCGCTGCGGCTCGCTGCAGCTGCGGCTCGCTCAGAGGGGATGAGGCGAACACACAAGAGTGAATGGGGCGCGAGGCGCTTGCGATGCATTTCTGACTTGACTGGCTTGCGACCTCTTTCAGTCACACCTCGATAGCTCTCGATGCAGGAAGGCGGTAGCGCACCCACGATCGCGCGCGAGCGACCCGATTCGCTCGGACGAGAAGAATTTGGCGCGGCTCCGGTCATGCGCTCTCCGCGGTTCCAAGAGCGACGGACAAGCATGTGATACAAGAAGTCATGAGCCTCCGACGCTCGCCCCCGTCGAGGACGCCGTGACGAACTACGGACTTTCCCACCTCAGCAATGGAACTCTGCTCCGTGATCTCCAGGCCCTGGTCACCCGGGACCGCGCCATCACCGCCGCGCTCTTGGCCCACCTCGCCGAAGCCGATGCCCGCAAGCTCTACCTCGCTGGCTGGCTGCGCCTCGATGTTTGCGTACTGCGTCCAGGAGCTGCGGCTGTCCGAGGACGCGGCCTACAAGCGCATCCAGGCGGCTCGCGCAGCCCGGCAGTTTCCTGCGCTGTTCATCGCGGTGGCGGAGGGGCGTTTGAACCTGACCGGGTCGGCCTGCTTGCTCCCCACCTGACCGTAGAGAACGCGGATGAGTTGCTGGGCTCCTCGGCGGCAAGAGCAAGTCGGAGATCGAGGAGATGCTGGCCCGGCGCTTTCCCCGTTCAGAGGTACTGCCGATGGTGGAGACCCCTCCCGAGTCTGACACCGGGCTCCCGACAGACAACTTGCGCCAGCGCAAGTTGGGCTCGACTCGTCGGGATCGATTGGCACCTGCTCCGGGCTACCGGCCCCGCGGCCAGCCGAGGTCCGCTCCAAGGTGGCACCTAGTCGCTCCCGGCGCTACGCGCTCCAGATCACTATCGGCAGGAACACCCACGACATGCTGCGCTACGCCCAGGACCTGCTCAGTCACCAGATTCCCAAAGGCGATCTCGCCGACGTGCTCCACTGCGTGCTCGAGATGGCGATCGGCCAACTCGAGAGCGCAAGTTCGCGGCGACCACCAAGCCCCGGCTGCCGCACGGTGCCTCGACCCGCAGCGCTCGGCACATCCCCTCCCAGGTTAAGCGCGCCGTATGGCACCGGGATCAGGGCCGGTGCACGTTTGTCAGTGAGAGCGGGCACCACTGCCCGTCGCGCAAGTTCTGGAGTTCGATCACGTGAACCCGGTGGCTCGCGGCGGCAAGGCGACAACCGAGAACTTGCGGCTGCGGTGTCGGGCGCACAATCAGTATGCAGCCGACAACGCCTTCGGGACGGCTTTCATGAGCGGCAAAGGCAAGAGGCTCGACGAGCGACGATCGAGGCTCGCAAGGCTGCCAAGCTGCGATCCGACGAACGAGCGGAAGAACAAGCCATGAAGCACGTCCAGACCAAGCCAAGCAGCAGGCCAAGCAGAAAGCCGCTGAAGTGATTCCCTGGCTACGCGCGCTCGGTTTCCGTGCCGACGAGGCGCGCTGGCGGGCCGAGCGCTGCGAGGCGATGCCCGATGCCCCGCTCGAGGATCGAGTGCGGATGGCGCTCAGTTACGTCAGTCCCAGAATTGCGTTCCGTGGCGGAGTCGACGAGCTTGACCGGCGCTATCGAAGTAGGACAAGAGCTGCAGTTCTCATGGCGTCACAGCACGAGGTCGGTGGTGCTTCGACGGATCGTGGCGCCGGGGCGGGGACGCGACGCACGCGGCGAGCGCGAACGGGATGATGAAAGTTTCGCGCCCAGAATCTGCGTGCCGCGCGTTCGCTTCATGTCAACGCATCGCCAGACGACAGGCACGTCTCACCGATTTGGCCATCGACCGCCAGCTTCGCTCGTCCCCTACTTGAGGGCGACCAGGTCCGCCCGCACGATCTCTGATCTTGAGGTTGCTCTTGCGCGCGTCGACCCAGTCGGCGTAGGCCTTGGTCACCAGCTCCTGACTGATCTGCGGCTCCACGGTCTTGAAGTCCTTGTCGTCGGCGTGGATCCGCTCCTCCAGACGCAGCCAGTACACGCCCGGGTTCTGGCGGCGCGGAGCGTGTCGCTCACTCGCGCCGGGCGCGAGCTTGAAGCCTCGCTTCGATCACGCCGCGACTCGAAGCCGAGGTTGGGGACGAAGCTCTGCGTCTGCGTGAAGGGTCCGGTGTCCTTGAGACCGCCGTAGAGCGCGGCCACGGAATCGAACGAGCCGCCGCCACGCAACACGGTGCGCATGCCGGTCACCGCGCGCCTGAACTTCTCGTCCAGCTTGGCCTGGCGCACGTCGCTCATCACCTGACCCTTCACCTCGTCGAACTCTGCGGGCCGCACCGCCTGGCGCTGGGCGAGGCGGATCGCGACGTAGCGATTGCCGGCGCGATAGGCGCGCTTCGCCCATTGCTTCGGCGTCATCTTCGGCAGGTCGTCGCTCAGCCCCCTGCATGGGGCCGATCGTGGGCGGCGCTCCGTTCGCGGCGAACGGTCCGGACGCCTTGACCGTTCCATACTTGCTGGAGAACGCCTTGGGATCCGCCCCCGCGCCCAGCCGGCTCAGCAGCTTGCCGCCTCGCGGCGCGCGATGGTGTCGGCGCGCGCGGTGGCGAGCCTCTCACGAATCTTCACGACGGGCCTCAGCGAACGGTTTGCGCCCGCGGCGCGCCGATCGTCAAGGCGGATGACGTGGTAGCCGAAGCGGGTCTTGATCGGCGCGCTCACCTCGCCCACCTTCAACGCGAACACGGCGTCGTCGAACTCTTCGCCATGCGGCCGCGGCTGAACCAGTTCAGATCGCCGCCGCTGGCGGCGGTGGCGGGATCATCGGAGAAGCGCTCCGCCAGATCGGGGAAGCTGGCGCCGTCCTTGAGGGCGCGGTCGAGAGGTCGCGCGCGCCCTGGCCCTGGCGTCTGCGGCGGGCGACCCGTCGCGTAGCGAGACCAGGATGTGGCGCGCGCGCACCTGCTCGGGCTGCAGGTACGTGGCCTTGTTCTTCTCGTAGTCCGCCTTCAGCTCTGGCCTGGAGATCTTCGACCGAGTCGGTGAACGGGGGCGAGACCGCGAGGTAATCGATCACGTACCGCACCGGCATCTTGTAGTCCGCGTGATGCGCCTCGAAGCGAGCGCGGGCTTCGGCCTCAGTCGTCGCGGCGGCGTTGTTCGGCGAGCAGACGCTCGGCCTTGGGTCGCGCGGCGTCCACGGGCGGCACGAACGCGGTGTCCGCCCACTCCACGCGCCACAAGCGCCCAGCGGCGATGGAACGCGCGCGGTCCCTGCACCTGGCCGCGCTGCCCCGGGCCGCCGTTCAGCACCGAATCGATCAGCGCCGCGGAGAACAACGAGTCGGATGCCCCGCGCCTGAGCGTCAGCGTCTCCGCCATCGCCTGGTTGGCGCGCGCCAGCGCCTTGGGGTCCTGGCGGGTGCCGAGGCCGCTCGCCAGCTTCGCGAGCCGGGCCTTCGCCCACTCCTGCTGGCGATCGCCTCGATTCGGCGGCGCACCCTGGTCCTGAGCGAATCGTCGAGCGGCGGGAGCCACGCCTTCGAGCTGTCCGGGCGGCCGAACAGCGAATGACCGTGAGCCCTGTACCAGGGCTCGATCTCCTGCGGTTCACCGTCACGTTCGCCGCGCTCACGTCGAGGATCACGCGCGTGGACGCGCGCGCGCCTCGTGGAAGCTGTCGGGATGCGCCTGGTAAAAGGCGCGCACTTCGGCGTCGCGGCGCGCCGGCGCTGGTCCTGATCGGCGCGGCGCTTCACGCTCGCCCAGCGCGTCGATCGAGCGGCAGCAGGTGGCGCTCCTTGCGGCCGACCACCCGGGCGACCAGCACGCCGTCGGCGGTGTCGTAGGGGCCGAGCGCCTCGACGCTCTTGACGGTGTCGGCGTGCGCCAGCGCCTCGCTCAGCCTGGAACCCTGCCGATGCCCGGGACCGTGGGCGTCGGCACCTCGAAGAAGCCGGTGTCCATGACTCCCGGCATCGTGCCGGCGAGCGCACCGCTGCGCAGCGAGTCAGCGACTCCTTTGGCACGCCTCATCGCCGCCGCCTGCGCCGCCTGAGAGCACCGAGTCCTCCCCTCGCCGGCACCGGAATGCGGTACGAGCTGAAGTCGGAGCTGGGTGCGGGCCATGAACTCGCGGGGATGCTCTTGATAGTAGGCGCGGCGCTCCGCGTCGGTGGCCTCGGAGTCGAGCGACAGGTAACGCGGCTCGAGCGCCAGAACTTCTGCACCGAATCTTGTCGTTCCGCCGCTCCCATTCGGCGCGCACCGCTTCGGACGACGGCGTGAAGCGCTTGCGCAGTGTCGCGTCGTACTTGTTGGCGGCCGCGACCTCGCGCAGCTTGGGGAGCATCTGCTGGCATTGGAGGTGGGGTCGCGCTTGAACGCCTCGGAGCTTCGCCTCGTCGACCTTGCCGTTGGTCATGAAGTACGGATCGCGCCGCAGGATGTCGTCGGTGTCCTTCTCGGTCACCTCGATCTTCTGCTTCTGGGCCTCGAGGGCCACCACCTGCTGCCGCACCAGCTCGTTCAACACGTTCTTCTTCGCCACCGGCTCGATGCTCGGAAAGCGATCGCCGAACTCCGACTTGAGCTGCGCGAAGTAGGCGACGCGATCCGGTCCCAGTCGCGCTGGAGTGATGGGTCGGCCCTCGACCCGTGCGATCACCAAAGGAGGAGGTACCGGGGTCGTGGGTTTGATCTGACTCGGCCCGGACACCGGTGTCCTCGCCCCGGATTGGGAGACGCCACCCATGGGTGAGGTCGGATGAGCACCGCCCCACGGCGACGCGGCGCCTCCGCCGGCCGGGGTGGGAGCGGGCGACTGGGCGATCGAGAGCTGGGCCCCGAGCCCCATCGCGAGCACGAGGGCCGCGGACCGGGCGTTCCAGGGCGACCAGTGGCAGAGACGCGCATCAGATGTCGGCGGCCTCGTACTTTCGCACCCAGAGTGAATAGAGCCAGATCCCGATCGCCGCGGCCATGCCGATGCTGGCGAACGGGATCCAGAGCTTCCACGGGTGGTAGGCGTTCCACAAGAGCTCCGTGGCGCGAACCGCGTCGAGGCCGGTGACGCGCTGGAGCGTCTCCATCGCGTGGGTGCGCTCGACACCCTGCGTCAGCCCCTTGTGCTCGGCGAGCCAGCGCATCGCGAGGTTCGCCTTGTCGCCCATCTGGTCGTAGATCTGGCCGCCCATGAAGGAGCCGTAGGCCCAGCCGATCGCGGTGGGCATGTTGGCGTAGCCCATGTACAGCGCCTTCTGTCCTTCCGGCGCGATCACGCCGAGGTAGTCGTTCATCTTGGGCTCGACGAGCATCTCGCCCACCGCGAAGAACAGGATGCCGAGGATGCAGAGCAGGCCCGACATGGTGAAGCCGGCGGCGAGCAGGAGCCCGAGCGACGCCACCGCGATGCCGATGAAGATCGAGTGCACGCGCCGCATCTTCGCCACCACGTGCGACACCCACACCACCATCAGGACGATCAGGAACGAGTCGATGTTGATCATCCACTCCTGCGCGACCATGACGCCGCGCGGCGTCTGGCTGGTGAACATCGCCGGCAGGTGCAGCGCGTGCACGATGGCACGCGAGTCCACCCAGTCCACGATGAAGTTGGGGAGCATGTCGAAGAGCTGCATGAACATGAGCCAGAAGCCCGACATGATCAGGATGAACACCGCGAGTCGCGGCTGGGCGAGGTTGCGGAACGTGGTCGTCACCACCTCGGGCGAAGCCGCCGCTCTGCGCGCCGCCCGCCTCGACCGCCGGATAGGTGAGCAGCATGAGGAAGTTCAGCGACACGATCGCGGCGCACCCGTAGAACACCGTGGGCCAAGACCAGCCGTAGAGGTAGTGGGCGAGCGGCGGCCCGAGGAACCCACCGACGTTCACCAGCATGTAGAAGGTGCCCCAGCCGATCGAGGAGTTCTCCTTGGTCAGGTGCGCAGCAGCGTGCCCCACAGCCCCGGCTTGAAGATCGCCGTGCCGAACGCCAGCACCAGGCAGCCGCAGCGTGAACCGCCAGTAGACCGCGCTGAGTGGCCATCAGGAGATAGCCCGCCATCTTGATCACGATCGAGAACGCGATGGTCTTCTTGTAGCCGTAGCGGTCCGCGAAGCCACCTGAGAACACCGGCACGCCGGTCTGGACCAGCGCCCACCAGCATGAAGATCTGGCCCTTCTGGAGCTGGGTGAAATGGAGTCCGTGGATCTCGTCGGCCTGCGCGATGTAGATGGGGATCACGACGCGTACGCCGTAATAGGCGAGCCGCTCGATCATCTCCATGAGGTTGACCATCCAGAAGGCGCGCGGCATCCGCTGGAGCTCGGCGGTCATGCTGCGCGTTTCCGTCCGGACGGCGGGCGCGGCGACGGGTGCCACCTGGCTCATGGAGTCTCCGAGACGACGGAACGAAGCTTGACGAAGCATTTCTGCCTGGGGAAAGAAACCCGCCCTCGTCGAGGGCTCTGTGAGGTCGCTGCGGGCGGGACTTCCCGCGCTGCAAGGGTCGGCTCCCGGCCGGCTGGAGTGGCCGCTGCATTGACGAGCGAACGTCTCGTTCAGTAATGTGGCCGTCGTCAGCCCTCAGGCGGGGAAAAAGCGACGGACAGTGATGAGCGAGCGAAGGCGCTCGCGTACGTGCCTCGAACGCCCGGCGCGCCGCTGGCTGGTGCCCCGCGACCGGGCGATCCCGACCTGGTCCCGGTGAGGGCCCTCGTCGAGATCGACGCGTGCGCGGCCTTTGCCACACCGACCTCGGATTCGCCGACGGATCGGTGCGTTCCGGCAAGTCCTCCCCTCGTGCTCGGCCACGAAGTGGTGGGCAAGATACGCGCCGTCGGCCCCGGCGTGACGCTCGCGCCAGGCGCGACGGTGCTGGTGCTCGCGGTGCTGCCGTGCGGTAGAATGTGATTTCTGCCGCGCCGGCTGCGGAACGCCTGCCCGTCGCAGAAGATGCCGGGCAACGACATCGACGGCGGCTTCGCCACCGCCTTCCTGGTTCCCGCGCACCCGCTGGTGCCGCTCGACGATTTCCAGGCCGATCTCGACCCACGCGAGCTCGTCCGTGGTCGCCGACGTGGTCTCCACCGCCTACCGTGGCGGTGTCGCGCTTCGGGCCTTCTATGCCGGCGACGCGCCGCGGTTCGTGGTCGGCGCGGGAAGTGGCGTCGGCGGATTCGGCGCAGGTCGCGCACGCCGGCGCACGCGTCGCGTCGCGATGCAGCCGGCGCGGTTAAAGCCTGCCGCAGCCGCGCACGGCGCCGAGCACACCCTCGACGCGAGCGGGCGCCAGCCTTCCGAGGTCCGCAAAGAGCTCCACGCGCTCGCGCGGAGCTGGCGCTTCGCCGCTGCGCTGGCGCATCTTCGAGTGCAGCGGGACGCCTGGCTGGCCAGTGCGCCGCCTCGACTCTCGCCCGTGCGGCGATTCCCTGCTGCAGGTGGCTACACGCCCAACCCGGTCGAGCTGCGCTTCTCCAACCTCATGGCGTTCGACGCCACCGTTCACGGCTGGGGCTGCCCGCCCGAGGCCTATCCCGCGGTGTTGCGGCTCATCGCCGAGCGCCGCGTGACGCTTCCGGGCTGCTCATCGACCACGCGCTGATGTCGCGCATCAACCAGCTCCTCGACGACCTGGCTCCATCATCCGGCTCGAGCGCCGGATGGTCCTCGATCCGCGAACCTGAGCCCACGGAGACCGCTACGCCTGGAGACCGCCCCCACCGCTCGAACTCGCTATGAGCCACGAACTCGACCGCGCGTCGCGTTCCGCTCGATCTGCTACGAGGAAAGTGACTGGTGCTCGGTCGCGACGGTCATGCCGCCCCTGACTCCACCCACAGGTGTGGATCTGGCTCGACAACGAGACGCAGCTCAACTCCTACACCACCGACGCGGTCAAGGAGCTGATCCCTCGCCTTCGGCGCCAGCGCCGACCGCCGCGCGGTGGCCGTGGTGTTCACCGCCATGGGAACGCGCGTTCCTGCACCGGCGCGGCAACACCGCCGAGTACGCCAATTTCCAGCTACACCGCCGCCCGCTCGAGTACCGCAGCGGCGCGATCTTCAACGACATGGTCACCGGCATCCTGCTCTGCGACAAAGCCGGTGATCTGTCGCGTGAACGGCATGCGGATCGGCGGCGGCCAGGAGATCGGCATGGCGTGCGACTTCTCGGTCGCGGGCGATCAGCTGCACGCTTTCAGCCAGGCTTCCGGCCGATCCACGGCTTCGGCGCCCGATGGCGGATCCACCGACTTCCTGCACCTGTACGTCGGGTTCGCGAAGGCCGCGGTTTTCTCGGTCCTGTAAGTGAGCCGTGGTCGGCACAAGGCGCTGCGCCTCGGCCTGGTGAAACGAGGTGGTGCCGGTGTACCGCGCCGCCGACGGGGCGCTGGCTATTCCCCAATCCGCTGGCGATCACCGATCGCTGGACCGACGATGGGGCCACATCGTTCCCGTGGCAGAGTGGAAAGATCGCGACGATGCCCAGCAGGGGTTACATCGCGGCGGCCGCGACCGTCGACCTCACGCGGCTCGACGAAACGGTTCAACGCCTGGTCACGCGCGCCTGCTCCACACCTTCCCTGACTGCACGCGCAAGACCCTCGAGAGCCTGCGCAAGAAGAAGCTCGATCACTGGTAGCAATACGTAACTGAACGTGAAGCAC
>ERZ1370068.1836-contig-11785_pt1 | contig 115182 bp, 173 predicted proteins | sample MGYA00561227_ERZ1370068 | MGnify/ENA primary metagenome ERZ1370068 (study PRJEB38410, sample SAMEA6850437) | metagenome | study: Metagenomic assessment of the ecological functions of the soil: analysis of the soil microbiota associated with the...
GGTAGCTACTTCGTTCAGTTACGTATTGCTTCATGAAGATCTACCGCTTTTGCCTCAACAACTGATGCCGCAACCGGGCGATCCGCCGAGACCGGCGATGGATCCACACCCGCAACAGCCACGCGACCAGGCCAACATCCGCACCGCGTTCTGCGACGGAAGCTCCGCTAGTCGAGGAACGGGATGAACTCGGCCCAGGCGTTGTCCCACAGCCTGACGACGGCCGGGTAGCGCGGCCCCCATTTCTCGGCCAGCTCGTCGAAGGCGGCGCGGGCGGCGGCGGCGTTGACCGCGGTATAGATCGGTTTGAGGTCGCGTTTGAGCTCGTCCCAGTACTTGCGGGAGGTGAGCCGAAACGTGTTGCGGATCAGGTGGATGATGCAGGTCTGCACGATTGTCTCGGGCCATACGTTGCCGACCACCTCGGGCAGCCCCTTCAGGCCGTCGCAGACAACGAAGAAGGCGTCCTTGACGCCGCGGTTGCGTCAGGTCGGTGAGCACCGCCATCCAGAACTTCGCGCCCTCTCCGCCGTGCCCGGCCCACAGCCCGAGGATGTCGCGTTCGCCGTCCAGGCTGACACCGATCGCGGCGTAGATGGGCCGGTTGGCGACCTGCCCGTCGCGGACCTTGACCACGATCGCGTCGATGAAGATCGCGGCGTAGACCTCATCGAGTGGCCGCACCGACCAGTCCTGCATCTCCTCGAGCACCTTGTCGGTGATCCGGCTGATCGTCTCCTGGCTCACCGAGGCGCCGTAGATCTCAGCGAAGTGCGCAGCGATCTCCCCGGTGGTCAGGCCCTTGGCATACAGCGACAGCACGATCTCATCGACCCCGCTCAGCCGCCGCTGCCGCTTCTTGACGATCTGCGGCTCGAAGCGTGCCGGCCCGGTCCCGCGGCACCTCGATGTCCACCTGCCCGGTGGCCTCGGTCAGCACCGTCTTGGCGCGGGTGCCGTTACGGATGTTGCCCGTCCCAGCACCGGCCGGGTCGTGCTTCTCATAGCCGAGATGCTCGGTCAGTCTCCTCGTTCAGCGCGGTCTCGATCACCGTCTTGGTCAGCTGCTTGAGCAGCCCGTCCGGCCAGTCAACGACACGCCCTGCTCCCGGGCCTGCCGCACCAGCTCCGCCGCCGCCAGCTGCTCCGGCGACTGCTCCTGCTTCTTCTTCGCTGCCATGTCGTTGCAGTGTCGCGGTCATCACCGCCACCTTCCCCGCCAACCCTCAGGGCCGGCGCGTCAGGCCAGAAACACCGTTAGATCCACAGTCCTAAAGAGGCTCGCGTTTCACCATCCGGGTCAGGTGCGCGACCGGGGGTTGCCGGGGTCTGGGCCGTTGTCCCCAGGGGTTGGCGCCTATCCGTTCCGGGATGGCCGCGTCGAGCGACGTTGGACAGCCGCGAGTTGCATCCGACATGGACAACCGCAGGTTGCTGCGTGTGTCATACACGAGATGCAGTGGTATCGGCGATGGGTAGGACGTGGTCGACGGATGGGCGCCACCGTGATCTAGGCGGGTCGATGCGGAGCGGGTAGCCGCAGACGGCGCAGGTCGTGGCGGCCGCGGTCATCTTACGGACAGCGATCTTCTTCCGGGTGATGGTCGATCGTGGGTCGTTCGGCTTAGTCGTCATCGTCGTCTGCCGTGGGGGTGTAAGGGCTTGGACGAGGTCGTTGAGCCGGAACGGGTCGACACCTTCCAAGCAGTCGAGTTCTTCGTCGGCGATGAGTTCGGCTAGGTGTTTACGGCTGCGTCGACGGCGTGCCTCGGGGCGAACCCCTCGACGAGGCCGGCGGCCACGCCGAGGGTAGAACAGGTGAACGTCGCAGGGGCAGGACCGCCAGTCGTAGGCGTTGTCGGCGACCGGGTCGAACGCGTCGTCGATGGCCGGGTCGGGTCGTCGTCAGGGTCGGTCATGTGGTCGCGTAGCCTTGGTCTTCGCTGACGATGCCGTGGGCGCCACGGCTGCGCGGTACATCACGGTGAGCGCGGCCACCTGCCTGCAGGATGCCGCTGCATTTGGCGCAGTACCAGACGCAGAGGTATCCCGGACTCATCGAGCGCGGCGAAGTCGGCAGTCGTGGTCGGTGTTGTAGTGGGCATCATTGCGGTGCCCTCTCTCAGCTGGGCTCGGTTGCGTCACGCGGCGACGTGTTTCTAGGCGCTCGTCGGCGACGTCCGCGACATCGACAGGATCGTCGGAAGGCCAGGAAGCATCGGACTCAGGCATTATCGCCTGGATGAAGGTGTCGCGGACGTTTTGTGCTGTTCCGCGACAGGCTGTGAGCCAACGTTTTCCGGGGGCTTCACGACCGCTTGTCGCGTTGTCGCGGCGCTGTCGCGGGTAGAGCGCGTACCTCGACCACTGATCCAGCGAGGCTTCGCCTCTGACCGCCGAGGCTGGGGGCTGGTCGCGGTTGTCGGGTGCGGCCAGGCTGTGGGGCGTGGCTGTGGTGACGGTGAACGATGTGCTCGACGGGCATGTGGTCGCTGGATGTCGAGTGCCTGGATCGGATCTACCTGAACGGTTATGTGCCGAACCTGCAGGTGGGTGGGCAGGTGGTGTCGTTCATGACCGCGCACCTGGGGATGCCGATCCCGTCGCCGGCGATCCTGGAGAAGATCGGGACCGGGTTCCGCGCGGGCGGTGGCCTCGTTCGCTGAGGCCAGCCACATCCCGGTGGTGCGGTTCGGCAAGAACGACCGCAAGATCGATGTGATGCGGCCGCATCTGGCCGCGGCAGGCGGCGACCGGCCGGTCCGGTGTGGCGGCGATCGGGGTGGCGCAGGAGTTCCAGAACGTGTCTCGCTGCGACCCAGCGGCAAGGGCGGTAACGGACTGCCGTGGTTCTCCTTCACCAAGGCCGATCGGCGGGTGACGTGTTTCTACTTCTATCTGTGGGACGTCGATTTCGGGCCGGCGTTCATCAAGATCTGCGCCTACTTCCCGTATCCGATCAAGGTCTGGGTGAACGGGCACGAGTGGGCCAAACGCCAGTGCGTCCAGGCCGGGATCGGGTTCGGCGCGCTGTCCAACGGGTTCGCCAGCTGCGATGATCCCGACCGGCTGCAGGCGATCTGCGACCGGCTCGGGCCCGGCGCGATCGACGTGTTCTTCCGAGCGCTGGATGAGCGTGCTGCCGCTGCCGCTGACCGAGCACGACCGCGCCGCCGGCTACTGGTGGGAGCTGTCGATGCGCCAGATCGAGACCTCCCGCACCCTGGTGTTCGACGCGCCACGGCGCGCCCGCGGCGTTCTTCGAGGCGCTGGTGCGCCGACAACCTCGACCTGGGCCGCCCGGACTCTGATGGAGCTGATCTTCACCGGCAGAACGAACGCCGCGGCCGCCAGGCAGGCCACGCAGCCGATCTTCAAGACCAAGGTCGTCACCCGCGACACCGAGGTGACGATCAACGCCTTCTACAAGCACTCGCGCATCAAGCAGTACCTCGAAAGACGGGCGGGCGCTGCGCATCGAGACCGTGCATCAACTCACCCGGACGATCTGCGCTGTCACGCGCCGTCTGGCCCATCTAGACGAGTTGCAGGCCAAGGCCCGTGACGTCAACACCACGGCTGCTCGATACTGAGCGGGTCGGGCAGGGTTGTGTCCTTGCGAGCCCAGCCTTTGAGCGGGTCGCGCAGCCCACCCTGACCGAGCGATGGCCGGAGGGCCCCAGCCCTACGGTTCGGCGACCCTCGGGTCATGGCCCTGCTCGGCGCCCTGTGTGCCAGCCTGCAACGCCGTCACCGGTTCACCAGCCGGAGCCTGCGCGCCCAGGTGACCTGCCTGCTCGGCGGATGGCCTACACGGTCAACCAGATGAGCTACGACCTGGGCGCGGCTGCGTCTCAACGGAGCTGATCGAACGGCTAGCCCGGGCACCAACACGCTACCGGCTCACCCGCGACGGGCAGCGCGTTCGCGATCTTCTACACCAAGGTCCACGACCGGCTGCTCCGACCACTGCTAGCCGCCGACGCAGCCCACCCGCCCCAGCCGACCTCGCGCGCGCGCTGCGCACCATCGACCGGCACGTCGACGGCTACATCGACCACGCCCACCTGGAAACGCCGCCTGAAAACTCAAGATCAACATCCAAGAGTCATACACAAAGTGATCGCTAGGAGCTGCTCACGGTAGAGACCTTCCGCTGGCCACCGGTGCCACCCTCCCGGACGTCCTTGGTCTGATGCCCATACGGCCGTAGCATCTTGGCGAACCCGCGGGACGACAGGGGGCTTACCGTCCTTATGCCATGCGCCCACGGCGCCTCATCGATCTCGTGGAGCCGGTCGAAGCATCGTTACGGTGTACGGGCAGTGCGCATCGCCGAAGATGTCCGCAGGTCGGCTGGTAGCCGGAATTCGCGCCAGCTGTGCCGTCGTCGGGGTCGTCAATGCCAGCTGTGAGTGCCTTACACGCATTGCGGGCGCGTTCTGGCCAGAGCCGGCAGCCGGCGATGGCCGCGAGCGGCGCCCAGCAATCGGCGGCGCGATCTTCGACGGGCAGGTCAGGGTCGGCGTCGGCTAGCGCGTCAGATGCCCGTGTACCCACTGGTGCAACCGCTCACGTAGCTCGCGTAGCTGGGTACGGCGCGGCAACTGCGCCATTGGCTGACTGGCTCGTCAGCGGCGCGGCGGCGCAGACGGATATTGAGCGGTCCTCGATGGTGTCGGGCATGTCCCCGATACCCCCGATGATCGCATAGCGAACGTCTGGCAATCCTCACGCTGCCGGGTCTTCGGTCCACCGCACGTAGGTTAGCCGCGCGAGTGCCCCGAGTTAAGGATGCCGCGTAGGTCTTCGGCGCCCTCGGAGCGTTGGTCTTTCTTACTTACGGTGTCGGCTTCGTCGAGGATCAGGGTCGGCGGGTCGTGCTCGTTGATCGACCTCGCGAGTGCGGCTGAAGATGTTCGTGGCAGGCAACGCGTCGTACACGAGTTCACGTGCGACCTCTTGCAGCCGGGTCTTCCCGCACCGCTTGATCGGCGATTTCACGACGAGCCGTGTCGCGTGTTCCCAGCAGGTTGTCCATGCGTCGCCGCGGTATAGAGCGCCGCAGCGTCGGCGTCTTCGGGCGACGGGAAGATGACGTAACAGGTGTACGCGGCGCGGACGTCGTCGAGAAAGCGGACCGGCGCCAAATCGATAGCTTCAACGTCTGGCTTTCGGTCCGGTCGCTGACGTGCCTGCCGCTGGCGTGGCCGGTACGCGCGGATACGCGATCGTTCGGGTGATCTCCCCGATGCTCAGCCCAGTGCTGGAGTGCACGTTCTCGGCTCGTCGAAGATGGTTTCATCGTGGCGCTTCGTCGAGCGCACGCCGCGCAGCCCAGTACAGGGTGTCGTTCCGTTTCTTTCCTGCGCTTCGGCCACCGTCCGGATTAGCGCAGCCGCGCGTTGCCGCTGGGTTTCGTGACCCGTGGCCGCGCAGCGGGCCAACGGCAAGCGATCGGCCGCAACTGCTGCAACGCGCACGCGGGTAGGTATGCGATCGGGTCGGCTGTTACTGTCCACCTGTAAGGCTGGCCGCTGGCCGGATGAATGCTCGCTTGGCAATCGGTACCGAGATAGCTTCAGGTCGACACCAGCCGGCAGCCGCGATGAGACCAGCGGACCGGATGGACGCCGATAGTAAAGAGATGACGGCTTCACCCGTCGTTCTCTACCCGACATAACGGTGGCCGTGACTGGCAGCAAACCGGTACCGCTTCCAGTCGGCTGAATCTCCGTTACGCGGGTCGATATCACAGGACGAACACCGACTCCGGGACGACGGCGCCGTCATGGCGTCTGGCCACCCGTCCACCACGCACGAAGAATCTGGTCGACGTCGGTAGTGGCGTCAGGTAAGCGTGCAGGGTCAAAGTGCCTTCGCCTTCGGTCCGCCTGGGTGACATGGTAAGACTCGCCAGCGTTGCGCTGCTTGCGCTAGCGCGGCGTCGAGCATCGTGCTGGCAGGCCGGTCCGATACGGCACCTCGCGGTCGGCATTGTGGCTTACCCTTGTGCCGTCGCCGCCTGCGATGCTCTGGAACCCGCGCCCCTTCCGGCGCGGAACAGTCTTTGGCCATCAGGCTGCGCTGATTGGGCCGTCAAGTTCGAGCAGTCGGCGCAGCGCAGCCGTGGGAACGACCGGCCGATCTGCTTATCGACGAGTCGCACCGGTCTTGACAGCCTCGTAATAAGCTCGCGCGAGATGCCGAGCGCCTTGCCCGCTTTCCTCGACGGTCATCGTCGGCTGAATCTGGACTGGGGAGCACTGGCCGGTACCTCCGAAGAGTGATACGTTCTCGAGGGCCCGGCGTGTCACGGGGGGGAGACCGGATGGCGAGATACGAACCGCCACGCTGAATCACTGTGGCCAGGCCAGCGGGTCGAGGAACCCAAAGTGCTGGCCGTCCGAATTACATCGGCACGGCGACTGGCTCGGCCTGGGCCTCTTTCAGGGCGATCACGTCGCGCCCGGTGCCTGACGGTGTGGCCTGAAGAGATCAGGGACACCGATGTTCGATCGTCCGATGACATAGCGCGCCTAGCTGAGCTGGGCATCTGGCGTCCCGTAGGCGGCGGCCCACCCGGCGATCGTTCACCATCACGAGCAGTGGCATGTGATGTTTGCCAGATTCAGGTAGAGCTGGGCGCCGGGGCGGCACCACTACCCGGACTTGGAGTCAGGAGCGCGAGCACTTGTGGCGCTCGATGGAACGGAAATTCCCGTCCGCCCGCTGGACGAGATTAACCGATCGCGTCCGAATACTTCAGCGGGCTGTCGACCACGTGATTGCGTGGCGTAACGGTAATACCCCGGCGACGAAGCCTGGCGCGACTGTGAGACAGAGGCGGACGCCTGGCGACAGTTCACCGCCATGTCGAACCTGGCGCTACGCGACTTCCATGTCCGCGTCTACGTAGATAGAGCGACCCCGAATTCAACCATCGGCGACGCGTACCCGACCGTCTACTCGCTGGCTTGGCTGCAACTGGTCAACGACCTGATCAACGATGCGCCGGTACAGGACATGCGCCAACGAGACGTGGTAAGTCAGTTTGTTTTGTTCGGCAACGCGGCCCGGGCGCTATACGACCAGCACCGCACCGAGGAGTCATGTACTGCTCATCGTCCTGTGCTCGGGCGCAGGCACCGGCGGCGGTAAATGCAGCATGGGAACCGGAGGAAAACCGATGAGGGGCAGCGTCGTCAAGCGCGGCGCGATCGTGCTCGGTCGTGGTCGAGCTGGACCGCGACCCGGCCACCGAGCAAACGCAGGCGAAGTGGCACTGGCGGGTACCGCACGAAGCGGGACGCTGAGCGGGCGCTCGCCGAGATGGTCGACGCGGTTAACCGCGGCGCTACGTGCCGAAGACCCGGCAGACCGTGGCCGAGTTCGCGGCCGAGTGGCTGGCTGCGGTCAGCGCCGACCGTCAGGCCCGCGCCACGCTACTACGGCTACAGCCGGAATCTGCGGCTGCACGTCGAGCCGTACATCGGCACGGCCGCGCTCGTCTGCGGTCGACGCGGGCACGCTCAACGGCCTGTACGCGAGCCCTGCTGGCCAGCGGACGCGAACCATGCCAGGGGCGGGACTATCACCGCGGTCGGTGCCGCTCGTCCACACAGATCGTCCGCGGGATGCTGAGAGACGCCGTGCGGTGGGGACGCCTGGCACGGAACGCGGCCGGATGCGCGCGGACCGCCGCGGGCCAGGTCAGCACGCGCGCAGATTGTCACCTGGACCGCGGACGAGACCGGCAGGATTCCTCGCCGGTGTCCGAAACGACCGGCTGGCCGCGGCGTTCGTGCTGCTCGCCACGACTGTGGCGCTCAGCGCGCGAGGTGCTCGGGCTGCGCTGGTCCGACGTCGACCTCGACGCCAGGCGGGCCGCGATCACGGCAGACCGTCATCGCGGTGCACCACAGCGGGTGCAGCTCGGGCGAGCCGAAGACAGCGCGGGGACGGCGCACCATCGACCTGGACGCTGTGACGGTCGCGGCGCTGCGCGAGCACCGCAAGCGGCAAGTAGCCGAGCGGCTGCTCATGGGCGGGAGTTGGACTGATCACGGGTCTGGTGTTCTGCCGCGGTCGACGGCGGACCGCTGCATCCGGAACGGTTCATCCCGCACGTTCGGCGACCGTGTCCGGCAGCTCGGGCTACGCCCGATCCGGCTGCACGATCTCCGGCACGGCTGGGCGACGCTCGCGCCTCGCCGACGCCGGGTGCATCGAAGGTGGTGCAGGAGCGGCTCGGGCGCGCGACGATCGGCGTCACGCTGGACATCTACTCCGCGCGGCAGCAGGCATGCACTTAGCGACGCCCGCTGGAGCGGGTAGCGGCTTGGCGATATTCGGGGAAGGCTGACAGCGTTGGTTAGCAAACGGTTAGCAGTTCGGACCTCGCGAGGCGAGCGTGAAGACCCGTATTTACAAGAGGGCCTTCCGCGTGTCCGGAGGGGACTTTGAACCCCACGCCCGCTAAGGGCACTAGCACCTCAAGCTAGCGCGTCTGCCATTCCGCCACCCGGACAAGCGAAAAGCGAGTCCAGCGGATTGCTGTGATACGACCGCCCGGCCACCGCCTAACGTCGGCCCAACATCGGGGTCCAAAATGTCCCCGCGCAGCCCCTGTTAGCGCTAGGCTTTGCTCAGGCGAGCCTAACAACGGTTATTTAACGCATAGGTGGTAAATCGGACCCACAAGCTAGATTCCCGACCCGCTTGTTTCCCTGTCAACGGACCCGATCCGATTCGACCAACTAGGACGTCACCGGTGATCCACCGAGCGCCACAGCAGGCCCCGTGGCGAGCTCTCGCGCTGGCGAGTGTCGTGGCGATCGCCCTTGCCGTGATGGCGCCAGGAGTCTCGGAGGCACTGGATGGGAGTTCGGATCCGGGCTGCCACCCGCGATCCGACGATGCGAACTGTCAACTATCGCAGGCATCCGTGCCTACCGGACACGCCGGATCTACTCCGAAACCTCATCCGGAACCGTCGCCGACATCGGGTACCACGTCAGATAATTCACCTAATTATCCGGCCCGGCCGCCGAGTTCGAGATCGGACAAGCGTCCGTCGAAGCCGGCTGGAACGTCGGCACCACCGACCGCCGACAAAGCCCCGCGTCCGGCAACCTCAGCAAGCGCCCCGCCATCATCGACGCCGCTGCCCTCGACGGCTTCGACGCAGCCTTCGACGACGGCGCCACCCTCGTCGAGCGGAACCGCCCATCACCACAGGCACCGTCGACGCCCCCGCGCCGCCGTCGTCGAGTTTCGAGCCGTCACCTTCGGCGAGCGAGCCATAGCCCACCCCGACCTCGTCAGAGACCGTGGAGCCGACGCCGCAGCGAGCAGCCGACGGTGACCGAATCTGGATCTCGCCCCCGCCGTCTACGCCGAGTGGGCCGGCGTCACTCGCCCGACCAGAGCTGGACACCAACGTCGCCATCCACGAACACGCCGATCCCCGGAGAGCGTTCAGGCGGCACACCGCCGGTAGAGGTTCCGCCCCGACGGTGCCAAGTTCGACGTCCGTACCATCGCCAGCACCGACGCCAGGACCGACCCAGAGTTCCGGCGGCGCACCGAGCGTCGGCAGCCCAGCCCCGTCGACGTCACCCGAGCAGAGCGGGACGCCGCCGTTCGCACCTGGAGGACGCTGACCAACAGGGGTGCTGGCGGGGGGTAGCGCTGCCCGAGTCGAGCCGACGCCCTACTCGGCGGGGGACTGTCATCCGCACCGGGACAGGAGATGAGCATGTCTCGCCCGCCAGCGGCCAGCACAAACGGCACTAGAGGCCTTGTCTCGTCCGCTGGGTCCGTCTCGTCAGGGTTCTTCGAGCGCAGCCGACACACATGCCCTGCCGCGAAGTGCCATCGGCGGTAACGGGACCGTATTGCTCGCGGGCCTGGTCGCCGTGTTCGCCGTCGCGGTTACCGCGGTGGTTGGCGCGGCCGGAATCCGCAGTTCCCGGCGCCGCTACTGATACGAGTCCAGGCCCTACCAGCGTGAGCTGGTATGAACGCAGGCATGACCACGAGCGGCGTACTGGATCCGGCAGACGAGGTCGTTGACCTGCTCAGGTGATCTCATCCGGATCAACACCTCAACCCCACCCATCCGGAGCGCCCAGCCGCCGAGATGGGTGGCAGAGCAGCTCGCCGAGGTCAATATCAATGCCCAGATCTTGGAGTCAGAACCTGGCCGGGCGTCCGTGGTGGCTCGGGTGGCGTGGCACTGATCCAGACCGCGCCCCACTACTCATTCATGGCCATCTCGATGTGGTGCCCGCGGACGCGGCGGAGTGGACCGTGCATCCGTTCTCCGGAGAGGTGCGTGACGGCTATGTCTGGGGTCGTGGCGCCATCGACATGAAAGACATGAACGCCATGACGCTGGCCGTTCTCAGGAACTGGGCGAGACGCGATCGCCAGCCGCTGCGAGACATCGTGCTTGCCTTTGTGGCCGACGAGGAGTCGGGCGGGGCGCGTGGCGCGCACTGGCTGGTTGACAACCACCCGGCGCTCTTTGCTGACTGCTCGGAAGCCATCAGCGAGGTCGGCGGCTACAGCTTCTCGATCGGCAACGACCTGCGGCTCTATCCCATCGAAACCGCGGAGAAAGGCATCAACTGGCTGCGGTTACGAGCGACGGGCACGCCGAGCCACGGTTCGATGTTGCACGACGATAATGCGGTGACGCGGCTCGCGGCCGCCGTATCCCGAATCGGCGCGCACGAGTTTCCGGTGAGTAATCACGGACACCGTGCGACGCTTCCTCGAACAGCTCGCCGAACTTACCGGACTGCCCATCGACCCGGACAATCCGGAGCCCTCGCTGAGGATGCTCGGCAGGCGCCGCGCGCGTCATCGGTTCGACGATCCGCAACACGGCGAATCCGACGATGCTTTCGGCCGGATACAAGGCCAATGTCATCCCCGGCACGGCGGAAGCCACTATCGACGCCCGATTCCTCCCTGGGCACGAGGAGGAGCTGCTCGAGACGCTGGACGAGCTTGATCGGTGAGGGGATAGACCGGGAGGTCCTGGTCCGGGACATCGCGGTCGAAACCAGCTTCGACGGTGCCGTCGTGGACGCGATGGCCGAAGCATTGCGTTCGGAGGATCCCGGCGCTCGGCCCGTTCCTTATCTGATGAGCGGCGGCACGGACGCCAAGTCGTTCTCTACCCTCGGCATTCGGTGCTTCGGGTTCGCGCCATTGCGTCTGCCACCCGACCTGGACTTCGTCACGATGTGGCACGGAATCGACGAGCGGGTTCCGATCGATGGTCTGCGCTTCGGCGTGCGCGTGCTCGACCGCTTCCTCTCCCGCTGCTGACATGCTGTTCGTCGCCGTGGCCGCGGCGTCCGACGACGTCGCGGCGGCGTCGGCGCGCACGGCCAAGGTGGCCCGGCTTGCCGCCCTGCTGCGCGCAATTGTCACCGGCGGAGGCCGCGGTCGCAGTGTCATGGCTCGCCGGTGCGCTCACCCAGCGGCAGATCGGCGTCGGCTGGGCGTCGTTTGCGAACTGAGCTGCCACCACCGGCGGCGAGCGCAACGCTCACGATCGACGCGGTCGAGGCAACGTTCTCCCGCATTGGAGCGCTCGCCGGCGCCGGCTCGCAGCGCGAACGGCGGCGGCTGCTGGAAGGGCTGTTCGCCGCCGCAACCGAGCGTGAGCAGGCCTTCCCTGAGACGGTTGCTTGGCGGGGAGCTTCGGCAAGGCGCATTGCTCGGGGTCATGGCCGACGCGGTGGCCCACGCCGCGGATGTGCCGCTAGCCGATGTGCGACGAGCGGCGATGCTTCGAGGCGATCTTCCGGCCGTCGCCGCCGCGGCGCTGGCCGGCGGCCGTTCGGCCCTCGCCGACTTCCGGCTGCAGGTCGGCCGTCCGATCGGGCCGATGCTCGCCCAGACCGCGGAAAGTACGCAGGAAGCACTGGCCAGGCTCGGTGGCGAGGCCGGGGTGGAATGGAAGCTCGACGGCGCGCCGGCTGCAGATCCATCGCAGCGGATCGGACATCGGTTTGTTTACTCGCACGCTTGACGACGTGACCGCACGATTGCCTGAGGTTGTGGACTACGTCGTCGGCTTGCCGGTCTCGCGAGTTCGTCGCCGACGGCGAGGCGATCGCGCTCACGACGAGTGGGCGACCGCTTCCGTTTCAGGTCACGGCCTCTGCGGGTCGGATCTCGGGATGCCGCTGCCGGGCAGGCGCGAACGCCGCTGACACTGTTTCTGTTCGACGCCCTGCATGTCGACGGCAGCAGACCTGCTCGATGAACCAACCGCTGAACGTCATCGCATCCTGTCCGACGTGGTTCCGGTGCGCGAACCGTCCAGACCGGATCGTGACGTCGAACCCCGACGAGGCAAGCCAATTCCTTAGCACAACGTTGGACCGTGGTCATGAGGGCGTCATGGTCAAATCGCTCACCGCCCCTATGCAGGCCGGCCGTCGCGGCAGCGGCTGGCTCAAGGTGAAGCCGGTGCACACCGCTCGACCTTGTCGTTCTCGCCGTCGAATGGGGTTCGGGCCGTCGTCGCGGCTGGTTGTCCAACATTCATCTCGGCGCCCGGGACCCGGCCACCGGAGGATTCGTGATGCTCGGCAAGACATTCAAGGGCATGACGGACGAGATGCTGGCGTGGCAGACGGAGCGCTTCCTACAGGCTCGCCAGCGGCCCGACTGGACGGCTGGGTGGTAGCCGCTGCGAGCCCGAGCAGGTCGTGGAGATCGCTTTCGACGGGGTACAGCGCTCCTCCCGATATCCCGGCGGGTTGGCCCTTCGTTTCGCCCGGGTTCTCCGTTACCGAGACGACAAGCCGCCCGAGGAGGCGGACACCATCGATGCCGTTCGGGCGTACTCCGCGGAGTGAGGATTGATCGGTACCCGACCGGTGGATAACGCCCGCTGCCGTGCCACGACGGCGGCGTGGTCCAGCGATCAGTGAATGAGTCCCGGCAGTGGCAGCAGGTCAGACGCCGGCCTCGGACGGCGCAGCCAGACTCGCCGGCTGCCGTCCGTATAGCGCAGGACGCGAGCTAACTCCCAGCCGCCGTACTCGGCGTGCAACGAAAGTCGCACCGCTGCGGAAACCCGGGTGACATCGGCCGGAATCCGCAGCGGCGCGTATTCCCAGTCAGGATCGGCGTCCGCTTCGACGCCTGCTGCCGTCATAACACGCCATTCAACCCCGACAGCCCGGTTTACTCCACCGGGCCGGATAAGTTCCGTGGCGCGCAGTCCCGGATCAGCAGCTCGGTCAGCCGAGTCCGACGCGGCTGCGCACCGACCGTTCGCACCGCGCGAGCCAGCGCGGAACCCACCGCGTGCACGACCGACAGGTGACGTTGCGCTCGGGTAAGTGCGGTGTACACGAGGGGTCGAGAAAGCATCGTGACCGACTCGGGCGGCAGCACCACCACAACGCCGGAGAACTCGGAGCCTTGCGCCCGATGCACCGTGATGGCCCAGCCATGCAGCAGATCGGCGAGCGCCTTTCCCTTGACTTCGGCTGGTCCGGAGGCGAACTCGACCGTGACCGTCCCGTCCGCGTCGACCTCGGCCACGACGCCGACCTCGCCGTTGGCGTAGCCGAAGGGCTCTGCTTCCAAATGGTTGGCGGTGGCCACCACTCTGTCACCGACGTCGAACCGATGACGTCCGTCGCCCGGGTTGAGCTGCGCCTTCAGCGCAACATTGAGCGCGTGAGGTGCCGGCCGGCCCCCGATGAATCGGGGTGACAACCTGACCTGGTGGGACGGTATCGCCAGGACCCGCGGGATCGAGTCGGTCACCAGCTGAGTGACTCGGTGTGCGGCGTCGGCTGATCCGCGGGTAGCCACGACGACGACGACCTCACGCGACGGATCGTTGACAGGTGGCAGCGTCCCCTCGCGGACGCTCGTCGCCAGCCGGGCGATCGTTCCGCCCTCCGCTTGCCGGTACAGCGTGCGGAGCGGAGTAACCGGAGCGACACCGGAGTCGATGACGTCACCGAGCACTCGTCCCGGACCGATCGACGGCAGCTGGGCCGGATCACCGACGAAGAGCAGATGCGTGCCATCCGAGCAGGCGGCCAGCAGACGCGTTCGCGAGCTCGACGTCGAGCATGGATGCCCTCATCGACGACCACCACGTCCTCGTCCAGCGGCCATTCGCGATTGCGCGCGAACCCGCCGGTGAAACTGACCTCCTCGCCGCGTGTCCGAGGCTGGGCGCCCAGCAGCACGGTGCAGTGTCGATGCCGGCGCGCTGCACAGCTCCTCCAAGCGTTTGGCCGCCCGACCGGTCGGAGCGGCGAGCGCGACCGAGCGCCCGGCTCGCTCGGCCAAGGCCACCAGGGCGGCCACGGTGCGGCTCTTTGCCGGTGCCCGGCCCTCCGGTGAGCACACTCACGCCGGCCCGCAACGCGTACTCGACGGCCGAGCGTTGCGCTTCATCCAGGTCGAAGGCATCGCGTGGACACATCGACCTCGATCGGCCGTCCCGCGGCCAGCAGCCGGGCGATCCCCTGTGCGATGCCGGCTTCAGCTTGGGCGTATCGAGCTAGCCCGAGCACCTCCTGACCATCGTGTCCGGCTGGAATTACGGACCCATGTGCCACGGCGGCGTCGACTGCCGCACCAGGCTCACCGGCAGCGAACGGAAGCAGGGCCGCCTCGATGTCGGCCCGCGGGCTCACGGTATGTCCGTCGCGGGCGTCACGCGCGAGAAGGAAGCCCACGAGGGCGCGCGCCCGACGTGGATCGTCGCGGGTGACGCCCGGAATCGCAGCCCGGGCCAGCTGGTCAGCATCGGCGATGGTGACCCCAGGCACGCCGAGTAGCAGCCAGGGATCCTCCCGCAGCAGTCGGGCGGCGGGCGGCCCAAGCTGGTCATGCAACCGGGACGCCAGTCGAGGATCGAGCGCGGCCGGGACGAGCAGCTCGACGACCTCGCATACCGGCGCCGCCGCGAGAAACGAGGACAGCAGGCGCCCGGCGCGGACCGTGCCGACCTTGGGCAAGGTGGCCAAGTTGGCCGTCGACATGTCGGCGGGCCCACGGATCCCGGCCTCCGCCAACGCCGGGACCAGCTTGGCACCGAGTCCCGGCCAGAGGCCGGCGTTGCAGAAGGCGACGAATACCGCGATCTGAATCGCTCAGAGGCCGGCCTCCGGTAGCTAAGCCGTGGTGCCGAGACGTCGTCGAGTGCTTGGCTGATCTCCTCCGGCAAGTCCAACATCTCGCAGCCCAGCGCAGCGGTCAGCTGACCCAGTGTGCGAGCCCCCACGATCGGCGCGGTCACGCCCGGGCGATCGCGCACCCAGGCCAGGGCAACCGCGACGGCCGAGGTTGCCAGGCCTTCCGCCGCGGTGGACACCGCTTCGACGATTCCGATCGTCGTCGGATCTTGTATGGGAGCCAGATGCCGACCGCCGCGTGCCGCCCGCGAGTCCGCGGGCACACCGTCGCGGTACTTGCCGGTCAGCACGCCCCCACCGAGCGGCGAAAAGGGCAGCACGCCGACTCCCAGCGCGTCACAGGCCGGAAGAACCTCGCGCTCGATGCCTCGGTCCAGCAGGGAATACCGCACCTGATTGGATACGAGGGTGAGCCGCCCAGGTGCGCACCGCTGCCAGGTCGCGGCCTGTGCCGTTTGCCAGCCGGTGAAGTTGGACACCCCGACGTAGCGGACCTTGCCCGAGTGCACGGCGGCATCCAGCGCCGCAAGCGTCTCTTCGATCGGCACCTCGTCGTCCGGCACGTGCAGCTGCCACAGGTCGACGTGGTCAATTCCCAATCGCCGCAACGACAGGTCCAGCTGGCGCAGCAACGCGCCGCGAGACGCATCGATCATTGCCTGCTCGCCCCGCCAGCGCAGGCCCGCCTTGGTCGCGATGACGAGCTCCTCGCGCGGAATGACGTCGCCGAGCAGGCGGCCGAGGATCTCCTCCGAGCGTCCGGCCGAATACGAGGTGCCGGTGTCTACCAGCGTGCCGCCGGCTTCGTGAAACGAGATCAACTGATCAGCGGCGTCGTCTTCGTCCGTCTCGCTACCCCATCGCCAGGTTCCGAGCCCGAGGTGGGAGACGAGCAACCCGCTGCGTCCTACCCTGCGCTGTTCCACGGCACGAACCTATCGGCCCTACAACGGAGCATTTGGCCAGGCTCTAAGGTGGCCCGCGTGAAACTCGCGTTGAATCCTCAGTTACGGGGAGCTGGGTGCGGACGTGGGCCGCGTCGGAGTCGGCGGGTGACGCTGGTCCATGGGCTCGTAGCGCACCCATTCGCTCTCGCCGCCCCGTCCGGGAGCGATCTCACCTTCGGACAGGCCGCGGTTCTCGGCATCGTCCAGGGATTGACCGAGTTCCTTCCGATCTCCTCGACGGCACATCTGCGCATCGTGCCGGCGCTGCTCGAGGTGGCCGGATCCGGGCGCCGCGTTCACGGCGGTGATCCAGCTCGGCACCGTCACCGCGGTCGTGCTGTACTTCTGGCGAGAGTTGTTGCAGGTCGTGGCGGCGTGGGCGGTTGGAGTCGCGTCCTGGGTATTCCGGAACCTCGATCAGTCGGTCCGCGGCACGCTGGAGTATCGGATGGGGTGGTACCTCATTCTGGCCACGATTCCGGTCAGCGTGTTCGGCCTTATCTTCAGCGACCAGATCGAAACTGGCGCCCGCAACCTGTGGCTCATCGCCGTAGTCATGATCGCTCTGGCCGGCGCCCTCTACCTCGCCGAACGGATCGGCACCCGAACCCGCGATGAGGAGCAGCTGAACGAGAGGGACGCGATCGCTGTTGGCGGCGCCCAGGCGCTCGCCCTCATTCCGGGCGCCTCGCGATCTGGCACGACCATTACCGCGGGGCTGTTCCGGGGTCTCGACCGCCCGACCGCCGCCCGGTTCTCCTTCCTGCTCTCGGTGCCTGCCGTTGTCCTGTCAGGTGCCTACGAGGCTCGCAAGGTCGGCGGATCAGACCGGCCCGGGCTTGGTGTCACGCTGCTCGCCACGTTCTTCGCGTTCATCGTGGGATTCGCGTCGATCGCATGGTTTATGCGATGGATGGCGCGGCACAGCACGTACCTGTTCATCTGGTATCCGCGTTGTGGTCGGCACCCTGCTGATCGTGCTGCTGTCCATCGGCACGATCGACGCGACTTAGTGTGCCGCGAGGGAAGCATGTCCACTGTCTTGCTCGTGCGTCACGGGCTCACCCAGTTGACCGGGCAGGTGCTGGCGGGACGTGCCCCGGGTCTGCATCTCGACGATCGCGGCCGGGCCCAGGCCGCGGCGGTCGCGGGTCAGATCGCCGTGCTGCCGCTCGCCGCCGTTGTATCCAGCCCGATGGAGCGGTGCGTGGAGACCGCTGAAACGATCATCGCTGCGCAACGCGCCGCCGGGCGCTCCCCGCAGTGGCACATCGACGAACGACTGACCGAGTGCGACTACGGTGAGTGGACCGGACGCGGCATCCAGGATCTGGCCAAGGATGCGCTCTGGCGAATAGTGCAAACACAACCGGCCGCCGCCCGCTTTCCGGGCGGGGAGAGTCTCGCTGAGGTCTCCTGCGCGGGCGGTGGCGGCCGTGCGGGATTGGGACGCTCGACTCGGAAGCACCGCGGTCTGGGTGGTCTGCAGCCATGGCGACCCGATCAAAGCGGTGATCGCCGACGCTCTAGCGCTGCACCTCGATCAATTTCAGCGCATAGCCGTGGATCCGTGTTCGGTGTCTGCTATTCGGTACGCCGCCGCTCGTCCGCTGGTCGTGCGCAGTAACGACATCGGGGGCGACCTCACTGCTCCAGCCCCGGCCCCGCGCCGCCGTAGCGGCCGGAACCGACCATCGGAAGGAGAGCCCGACCGGTACTGACTGCACTCGCTGTGCAGGCTCGATGGTCGTAACTGCCTTCGCTGCGGTGCACACTCGCGCCGGATAGGCTGGATTGCGCTATGGCCCGCCAGTTCTACCAATTTGATCGCCCGCGTCGATTCGTCGCGGGGACCGTTGGCGTGCCTGGCGAACGCACGTTTTACCTGCAAGCCGTCGATGGCGTGCGGGTGGTTTCGGTCTCTGTTGGAAAAGCAGCAGGTATCCATCCTGGCCGACCGCATCGAGCAGTTGCTCGACGAGGTGGTGGCGCGGACCGGCACCGAGGTCGCGGCATCGGCGCACCGCGACAGCGATGCGCTCGAGCAGCCGGTCGACGAGGAGTTTCCGCGTCGGCGCAATGGGCTCTGGTTTGGGACAGCGATGCCGAGCTGGTCGTCATCGAGGCGCAGGCGCCGGTTGAGGACACTGACGTTGCGCAGGAAACGCTGTTCGAAGACGTCGAGGACGGCCCTGACGACGCTGCGCGTCCGCATCGAGCCGGGCGAGGCGCGAGCGTTCGTCGATCGAGCGCGGCGGGTGCTTGCGGCCGGCCGCCCGCCGTGCCCGTTGTGCGGGCTCCCGCTCGACCGGACCGGGCACATCTGTCCTCGACACAACGGCTATCACCGCCCGACGTCAGGATCGTGACCTCCGACGAGCCGACCGACCTCACGCCTCCGCGCGAGCTTCCGGTCGAAGAGGCGATGGCCCTTCTCGAGCACGGAGAGCTCGGCGTCGAAGGTCGATTGGTGGTGGCTTCCAACGCCACGCTGTACTGCTCGGTGTGCCTGGACGGGGTGACCGCTGCGTGCGTCATACAAGCCGGTCGCCGGTGAGCGGCCCTTGTGGGACTTTCCCGATGGGACGCTGGCCGAGCGCGAGGTGGCGGCCTACGAGGTATCGGCAGCAACCGGGTGGCTCGTCGTCCCGCCGACCGTGTTTCGCTCCGGCCCACTCGGACCGGGCATGGTCCAGTTGTGGATCGAGGCGGACGAGAACGTCGATGTCCGCCGGCTGATTCGCGGCACGTCATCCGACCAGCTGCGGCGCATTGCCGTGTTCGATGCCGTCATCAACAACGCCGATCGCAAGGGCGGTCATCTGTTGCCGACGCGAGCCGGTCATATCTATGGCGTTGACCACGGCGTCAGCTTCCATGCCGAGCCCAAACTGCGCACCTTGCTGTGGCAGTGGTCGGGGCGGCCTTTGCGGCTCGAACGCCAGCGACACACTGCGCGAGCTGCAGGCTGGGCTCTCAGGCGACCTGGGCGAACGACTCGCTGACCTGTTGACGCCGCGGGAGGTTCGCAGCACGGCCCGGCGGATCGAGCAGCTGCTGGCGAGCGGCCGCCATCCCGAGCCGAGTGGTGAATGGCCGGCCGTGCCATGGCCACCCATCTGATGGGCTGACGGCGCGATAAATCGAGGGGACGGCGTCACGGCGGGAGCCTAGATTTGACGTCGGTGCGGCCAGCCCCGGCACCGGAGAGGTGGGTTACCACAACGTGTCCCGTCGCAACTGGTTGCTGTTCGCGGCGATGTGCGTGATCTGGGGAATTCCGTACTTGCTGATCCGAGTCGCTGTGCGGGACGTGCCACCGACGGCCCTGGTCTTCGCGCGCACTGGGATCGGGGCGGCAATCTTGCTGCCTATCGCCTGGCACCGAGGCGCGCTCATGCCGGCGTTTTCCCGGTGGGGCCCGCTCCTGCTGTTCACCCTGGTGGAAGTCGCCCTGCCGTGGCTGTTGCTCTCCCGGGCCGAGACCAAGCTGTCCAGCTCGCTCGCCGGGCTACTCGTTGCGGCCGTGCCGCTGGTCGGAGTGGCCATCGCCCGGCTCATGGGGGATAGGGAGCGGATCGACAGCAGCCGCCTAGTTGGTCTGCTGCTCGGCATTGCCGGCGTGGCAGCGCTGCTCGGACTCGACTTCCGGGAACGTCGACGGGCTGGCGGTGCTCGAGGTCGCGGGCGTGGTCGTAGGTTATGCGCTTGGTCCGGCCATCCTGGCTCGGACGCTCAGCGACCTGCCCTCGATAGGCGTGGTGACCGCATCCTTGCTCATCACGGCCGTGATCTATCTGCCGTTCGCAGTGCTTCGACCCCCGCATCAACTGACCGCGCAATCCATCGCCTCCGTGATCGTTCTCGCGACTGTGTGTACCGCGCTCGCGTTCGTCCTGTTCCTTCGCGCTTATCGCGGGGATCGAGCCGGCCCGCGCGACGGTCATCACCTATGTCAACCCGGCAGTCGCTGTCTTGCTCGGCGTCGTGGTGCTGGGGAGTCGGTCACTGCCGGCATGATCGTGGGTTTCCCACCCATCCTGGCCGGAGTCGATTCTGGCGGCCCGGCGCAAGGTGGAAGTCGTTGAGGAGCCCGAGCTGGTCTCAACGTCCAGCGCGGAATGTCGCTGATCAGCGAAGTCACGGCGACCGGAGGATAGGTTGGTCAGGGTGCGCTCCTGGCCAGCCCCACCGCTTCCCCGGCTGCCAGGATCCGGCCGCACCCTTCGGTTGTTCGACACTGCGACCGGTTCGCTCCGTCCCGCCGCACCCGGCGCCACCGCCCGCATGTATGTGTGCGGCATCACGCCCTATGACGCCACATCTCGGGCATGCTGCGACCTACCTTGCGTTCGATCTCGTCCAACGGGTGTGGCGTGACGCTGGGCGGCCGGTGCACTACGTGCAGAACGTCACGGACGTCGACGATCCCCTCTCGAGCGGGCCCACCAGATCGGCGACGACTGGGAGGCGTTGGCCCATCGCGAGATCGAGCTGCTCTCGCGCCGATATGACCGCGCTGCGGGTCCTGCCGCCCGACGATTACGTGGGTGCGGTCGAGAGCATCCCGAGATCGCGAAGGCCGTGCGCCGACTGCTGGACAGCGGAGCCGCCTACTACGTCGACCAGGACGTGTACTGTCTCATCTGCGCGGCCACCGGCCGTTTCGGCTACGAGTCGAACTACCCACGCGCACAGATGCTCGGCGTTGTCCGCCGAGCGCGGCGGAGACCCGCACCGCCCCGGCAAACCGGGACCCGCTCGATGCCGTCTTGTGGTGGGCCAAGCGTCCCGACGAACCGTCATGGGACACCGACCTCGGACCGGGCCGCGCCCGGGTGGCACATCGAGTGCGCGGTAATCGCCCTGAACCGGCTCGGAGAGTCGATTGCGTGCAGGGCGGCGGGCTCCGATCTGATCTTTCCGCATCACGAGCTGTCCGCTGCGCATGCCGAGGCGCTCACGGACTCCTTCCCGTTCGCCCAGAACTATGTGCACACCGGCATGATCGGGCTGGATGGCGAGAAGATGAGCAAGTCACGAGGCAACCTCGTTTTCGTCTCCAAGCTTCGGGGTGCGGGCGTCGATCCCATGAGCCGTGCGGCTGGCCTCTGCTGGATGGGCACTACCGCTCCGATCGGGAGTGGACGGGTGGCTGGCTGCCAGCCGCCGAACGGCGGCTCGCCCGATGGCGCGCCGGCGTCGCCCGCTCGTCAGCACCGCCTGCGGAACCAGTGCTCGATCTGGTCCGCGACCGGCTCGCCGACGACCTCGACCTAGCTGGAGCCATCGCTGCGGGTCGACCGGTGGGCCGCTGATCAGCCTGGCCCGGATGCCAACCCAGACGCACCAGCACTGGTAGCAGATTCTGGTGGACGCCCTGCTCGGCGTGCGGCTGTGACCGCGGAGTCCTCCCGGCAGAGGCTCCTCGCCGCGTCGCTAACCGCCGTGGCCGAAGCCACCCCCGCGCTCGCGCCGCCGGAGGTAGCGCTCGAACTCGCGGGCGATCGTGTCTCCGGACGCCTCGCGCATCTCGCCGAGATCGGCGCTCGTCGTCACGCTCCTCGAGGTTGCGGATGTACTCAGGTCACCTCTTCGTCCTCGGCGGCCATTTCGTCCACGAGCTTCGCCACTCGCTGGCCTGCTGGGGCAGCTCGGCCAGCGGCACCGGCATGTCCAGGACCTCTCCACGCTGTGCAGCAGCGCGATGGTCGCCTTCGGGTTGGGGGCTGGGACACGTAGTGCGGCACGCCCGCCCAGAACGAGATCGCCGGGATGCCCGCCCCCACGCAGGCGTCCTGCAGGATCACCGACAATGCCCGTCGGGCCCTCGTAGCGAGAATTCTCCAGACCGAACCGCGCCGGCCGATTCCTGGTCATACGACGTGCCGGTCACCTGAGTGGCCCGGTGTGCGGCGTGTCCGACAGCAGTGCGCCAAGGCTGACGACAGGCCGCACGTCGAGCGTCGCCGCACAACGTCGAGCAATTCCTCGCAGAACGCGCGCCATCGCATGTTGGGCTCGATGCCTCGCACGAGGACCAGGTCGAAGCTCTGCGCCTGCTGGTCGGCAGAGCGACACCGCGTCGTCGGCCAGGCGACTCGCCGGCTCACGCCATCCACCAGAGACACCGTCGGCCGGTTGACCTGGAAGTCGTAATACTCGTCAGGCTCGAGCTCGGTCAGCGGGCGCGCGCCCCAGAGGAGCTCCAGATGTTCGACAGCGTCCGTCGCGGCATCTCCTGCGTCATTCCATCCCTCGAACGCGGCCACGAGGATCGCGTCGCGCAGTTGTGGCCACCCGGCGGACCCGTCGGTCATGGACCCAGCCTACGACCCACGGGACGTTGCTCCGTCGCGCAAGGTGCGCTAATGCCGGTGCGGCGCTCGGTAGCCTGATGGGATGCCGGTGAACACCCCTGGACCGTCACTGCTCGATGCGCTCAAGGAGCGGGTCGTTGTCGCTGACGGCGCGATGGGCACCATGCTCCAGGCTGCCGACCTGACATCGACGATTTCGCCGGACTGGAGGGCTGTAACGAGATCCTCAATGCGACCCGGCCAGACGTGGTCCAGGGCGTGCATGACGCCTACTTCCGGGCGGGATCCGACGCCGTGGAGACCAACACTTTCGGCGCGAACTGCGGCCAACCTCGGCGAGTACGACATCGTCCACCGGATCCGGGAGCTCGCGCAGGCAGGAGCGGTACTCGCCAGGAAGTCGCCGCTGACTGGTCCACTCCAGATCGGCCGCGCTGGGTTCTCGGATCGATCGGGCCGGGGACGAAGCTGCCGACGCTCGGCCACGCGCCATTATGCGCGTGCTGCGCGACGCGTACCAGGAGCAGGCCGCAGGCATGATCGACGGCGGCGTGGACGCGATCATCGTCGAAACCTGCCAAGACCTTGCTGCAGGCGAAGGCGGCAATCATCGCGCAGCAAGCGCGCGATGGCGGCCGCCGGAGTGCGCCGTGCCGCTGATCGCCCACGTGACCGTGGAGACAACGCGGAACGATGCTGCTCGGCTCGGAGATCGGCGCCGCGCTGACCGCGTTGGAGCCGCTGGACGTGGATGTCATCGGGCTCAATTGCGCGACCGGCCCTGCCGAGATGAGCGAGCATCTGCGCTACCTGTCCCGCAAGTCGCGGCTACCGGTTTCGGTGATGCCGAACGCCGGCCTGCCGGAGCTCGGGCCGAGCTGGGGCGAGTCTATCCGTTGACCCCGGACGAGCTCGCCACGCGCTGTCAGCGATTCGTGACCGAGTTCGGTGCCATGCTTCGTCGGTGGCTGTTGCGGCACCACCCCCGAGCACATCACGCGCGGTCGTGCGATGCGCCGTGCGCGACCTCGCTCCTACGCCTCGGCAGGTCGCAGCGCCGACGCCCGCGGTCGCGTCGCTGTACCAGTCGGTGCCGTTCCGGCAGGACGCCAGCGTGCTGATGATCGGCGAGCGAACGCAACGCCAACGGCTCGAAGGCGTTCCGCGAGGCGATGCTGGACGAGCCGGTTCGGCGACTGCGTCGAGATCGCCCGCGCCCAGATCCGCGACGGCTCGCACCTGCTCGACGTCTGCATCGACTACGTCGGCCGCGACGGCGTCGGCGACATGCGCGAGATCGCCGGCCGATTCGCCACCGCGTCGACGCTGCCGATCGTGCTCGACTCGACCGAGCCAGCCGTCATCGAGGCCGGGCTGGAGATGCTCGGCGGGCGGTCGCGTCGATCAACTCGGTGAACTTCGAGGATGGCGACGGGCCGACGTCGCGGTATCGCCCGGGTCGATGCCGATCGTCGCGCGAGCACGGCGCCGCCGTCGTCGCGCTGACGATCGACGAGGAGGGCCAGGCCCGAACCGCCGAGTGGAAGCTGCGGGTGGCCGAGCGGCTGATCGCCGACCTCACCGGCACGTTGGGGAATGCGGACGAGCGACATCCTCGTCGACTGCCTCACCTTCCCGATCGCGACCGGTCAGGAGGAGACCCGGCGCGACGCCATCGAGACGATCGAGGCGATCCGCGAGCTCAAACGCCGCCACCCGGACGTGCAGACCACTCTCGGCTGTCCAACGTCTCGTTCGGCCTGAACCCGGCCGCGCGGCAGGTGCTGAACTCGGTGTTCCTGCACGAGTGCGTGCAGGCCGGCCTCGACTCGGCGATCGTCCACGCCGTCGAAGATCCTGCCGATGTCGAAGATCCCGGACGAGCAGCGCGAGGTCGCGCTCGACATGGTGCTACGACTCGGCCAGCCGATCCGACGGCGCATACGACCCGCTGTCCCGGTTCCTGCGAGCTGTTCGAAGGTGTCGACGCCCAGTCGTCGGCGGCCGTCGCGAGCCGAGGAGCTGGCGGCGCTGCCGCTCGACGAACGGCTGCAGCGGCGGATCATCGACGGCGAGCGCAACGGGCTCGAGGCCGATCTCGACGACGCGCTGGCCGACCGGCCGGCCGCTCGCCATCATCAACGACACGCTGCTGGCCGGCATGAAGACCGTCGGCGAGCTGTTCGGCTCCGGCCAGATGCAGCTGCCGTTCGTGCTGCAGTCGGCCGAGGTGATGAAGGCCGCGGTCGCCTACCTCGAGCCGCACATGGAGAAGGCCGACGCCGGCGGCAAGGGCACGATCGTGCTCGCCACGGTCAAGGGCGACGTGCACGACATCGGCAAGAACCTGGTCGACATCATCCTGTCCAACAACGGCTACGACGGTCGTCAACATCGGCATCAAGCAGCCGATCTAGCGCGATCCTCGACGGCCGCCGACGAGCACGACGCCGACGCGATCGGCATGTCCGGCCTGCTGGTCAAGAGCACGGTGGTCATGAAGGAGAACCTCGAGGAGATGAATGCTCGCGGGTTGGCCAATCGATACCCGGTCATGCTGGGTGGTGCCGCCCTGACGCGGGCCTACGTCGAGCAGGACCTCTCCGACATCTTCGAGGGCGACGTGCGCTACGCGCGGACGCGTTCGAGGGTCTGCGTCTCATGGATGCGCTCATGGCGATCCGGCAAGGCACGTCGCGATCGACACCGGACGGCCCGGACGACACGCGCCTCTCGGACGAGGAAGCCGAAAGCTCGCCGAGCGCCGGGCCCGGCGGCAACGGTCGCTCAAGATCGCCGAGCAGCGGCCGCGCCGAGGAGGCAACCAGGTTGCGAGCAGTCGGCACGCGTCGGACGTGGCGACCGACAACCCGATCCCGGTGCCGCCGTTCTGGGGCGACCGGGTCGTCAAGGGCATCGCGCTCGCGGATTACGCCGCGTTGCTCGACGAGCGCGCGACGTTCATGGGCCAGTGGGGCCTGCGGGGACGTACGGGGCGGCAAGGGCCCGACTTACGACGAGTTGGTCGAGACCGAGGGCCGTCCTCGGCTGCGCTACTGGCTCGACCGGTTCCAGACCGACGGGATCTTCGAAGCAGCAGTCGTCTACGGCTACTTCCAGTGTGTGAGCAAGGGCGATGACCTCATCGTCCTCGACTCGACCGGAACGGAGCGGACCCGGTTCACCTTTCCCGCGTCAGCGACGTGAGCGCCGGCTGTGCCTCGCTGATTTCTTCCGGCGCCGAGGATTCCGGCGAGACTCGATGTCGATCGCTTTCACCGTGATCACGGTCGGAGACGAGGTCAGCGAATTCACCCACCGGTTATTCGAGGCCAACGCATACCGCGACTATCTCGAGGCCCATGGACTGTCGGTCCAGCTGACCGAGGCGCTTGCCGAGTACTGGCACCGACGGATCCGCGAGGAACTGGTGTTGCCGGGCGGGCTGACCGCCGCATCCGAGCGACCCGGCCGACGTCGAGGACTTCTTCAAACCGGGCTACCGCGGGGCGCGGTACTCACTGGGCTACGGCGCCTGCCCGGATCTCGAGGATCGCGCCAAGATCGTGAGCTTGCTCCGACCCGAGCGCATCGGGGTGCAGCTGTCCGAGGAGTTCCAGCTGCACCCGGAGCAGTCGACTGACGCCATTGTCGTCCACCACCCCGAGGCGAAGTACTTCAACACGCGTAACGGCTGCAGGGTTTCCCCCATTGGGGGGAGGCGCGGATCCTCCGCGATATCCCCCGGTTGGTCGACGGCGGCACGTGCCGGGGCGCGGCGATGCTGAGGCAAGCCAATGTTGTCGTCCAGTCCTCGGAGCGTTCTCATGTCACGCCACTTGTTCGCCGTCCACCGCCCGCCGTGATTCTATCACGCGCGGCCATTGCCAGCGCGGTACTCGCGACCGCCGTGCTCCTCTGGGGTGGTTACACAGGTCACTGGTCGTGGACCGGACTGTCGGACAACGACACCCTGTCGGGACTGGCTGAAGCTACTGGTCCTGCCGCTGTCGTTGGCGGCGTTGCCGCTGTGGCTGCAGTCGCACCACCGGATGAGTGTCACCCGGCGCGGGACGTTGGCCGGGGTAGCGGTGGCGTTCGGCGTGTTCGTGCTACTCGAGCTACGCGCTGCACTGGGCGTGGACCGGGTTTGCCGGTAACAGCCTGTGGGACTGGCTGGAGCTATTGCGTGCCGCCCGTCGTCATCGCGACGGTCAAGTTCTGGACAGCCGAACGCACCATGGAAACCCGCCACTGGATGGGGGTTGCAGCCGTCATCGCCGGGTTCGTGATCTTCGCCGCGTCCGCCTACCTGCTGCCGATCAACTGGTCCGGGTTCGTCGGGAACACTTTGTGGGACTGGGTCAAGCTCTTGTTCATCCCGATCCTGATGCCGCTGGTGCTGGTTCCGGCCGTGGCCGAGTGGATCAACGGGGGCATCGAAGAGACCGACGAGGCCGATCAGACCGATAACGACGCGACGCCGATGAACCGGCACCAACGACGGCCGGACGCCGCGGCGACCCCGGCAGCGCATCGGCCGGCGGTTCCCGCCGCTCTGCTCGACTCTGGACCGCACGGTTTTCGCCGACCAGCTACGAGATCTGGTTGACCCCTACGGAGAAGATCACCGCCGAAGTTCGACCGCCGGCTGACCCGGCCGACAGTCCTCAGCTGATCGTCAACGAGGCCGTGACCGTTCATCGCCTAATGACGACGACGAACCGGAGGTGATCGCGCGCCGCCCTTTCTGGGCCTGCTGTTCTCGCGGCACAGTCGTGATCTTGGACTTGTAGCCCTTGTGCAACGATAAGTCCAAGATCGCGTTGCGCATGAGCGGCCGCGTGCCGGAAACTCCATACCGATGGGGAGGCATCATCGTTCGAGTGCTGTGTACGCCGTCGTAGGAACGGTGCTCGGTCTGCTCGTGGCGGAGTCGCGGCCGGGCTGTGGAAGGAGGATCGAGCTGGCTGGTGTTGCGGCATGAGGTGGTAAACCATGCTGCGCAACGCCGGGGACCGTGCGCGCGTCCAATCCCAGGGCGGTTCCGGGATCGGCGCGGTTGCCCGGGGTCGGCGATGACGCCACCGCTGTGCCGCACGACGCGGTGAATCCTGACGACGGGATCGGGTCGGTCACCGCCGACCGGTGCTCGACCAGTCCATGACGTCATGGCCGCGCTGGACAATGTACTCAACGATCGGGTGATGCAGGGTTGCGCTTCGCCGGGCGATCCGATCTCGACCCTCTGACGGTTCTGGAGCGAAGGACGACGCTCAATCATGGTGCGGCAAGCGCCAGCAATGGCAGCCGTTTTGGTTACTCGACGAACGGGGGCGGCACGAAGGGGCGGTTATGAGCGTCGGATCCCGGTCTGGGCTCGGGAGCGCCGGCGCAGTCACGGCCGTCGCTGCATTGGCGTGGTCCACGCAGGCTGGGTATGGCGCGGGCGAATCATCGCCTCCTCCACTACGACGTCTGGCCAGGAAGCTGCGCCGCCTGCGGCGCATGTGTGGGTCACCACCCCGGACCGTCAGCTCGAACTCAGCGACCAGGGACGGCGCCGTCTTCACGGCAGCTACGTCCGATCAGCTGACGATCACCGTCGACCCGAGCCGCAGCTTCCAGGACGGTGCAGGGGTTCGGCGCGTCGCTCGCCGACTCAGCTCAGCGACCGTCCTCTACCGGCTCTCGACCTTCAGCCCGGAGCGTGACGCGGCGATGGTGGCGCTGCTGGACCCGCAGCGCGGCGATGGGCTGAGAGCTGTCTCCGGCGTGCCGATGGGGGCGCCGGATCGTCGCGGCGGCCCACCAACACCATGCGACGACCTGCCGGTGGCGGCAGACGGACCATGCGATGCAGCACTTCAGCATCGCGCACGACGAGAGTCAGATTCCCGCCGCCGCTGCGGCAGGCCCGCGCGCTTAACCCGCAGGCCGCAGATCCCCGGCCTCACCCGTGGAGTCCACCGGCGTGGATGCCAGCGACCACCACGGGTCTCTGGCTCGGCGGGAGTCTGACTCGACGACCCGCGGATCTTTACAGCGCCTATGCCCTCTATTTTGTCAAGTTTATTCAGGCTTACCAGGATGCCGGGGTGCCGGTTGCCACGGCGACCCCGCAGAACGGAGCCGCAGAACCGCAACCCCAGCGGGTACCCGGGCATGTTCACGTCGGCCGAGCAGCAGGCCAGGTTCATTGAGGTCCTCGGACCGGCGCTGCGCGCGGCTCACCTGAACACCGTGATCCTCGCCTACGATCACAACCGGTCGATGCACCCGGGCGATATCGCGTCGACACCGACCGGTGAGGTGCCGGAGACCGAATACCCTGACCCTGAGTGCTGTCCGATCCCCAGGCCGGCGCAGTGGGTGTACGGGCGTTGCCACCACTGCTACTTCGGGCGACCCGAGCCGCCAGCAGACGACGTTGCACGAGCAGTTCCCGGACGTGCACATCTACTTCACCGAGTGCTCGTGGATCCCACGGCCCGAACGACCCCCTTGCAGGTCTTTTCGGACACGCTGCGCTTTCATGCGCGCAACCTGACCATCGGGACCACACCCGAAACTGGGCGGAGACGGTCATCACCTTCAACCTGGCCCTCGACCCGTCCGGCGGTCCGCACGTCGGCGGCTGTGGGACCTGCAGCGGCGTGATCACCGTCGGTCCGGCCAGACCGTGACGACCAACGCGGAGTACTCACAACGCCGGGACACTTGAGCCGGTTCGTGAAGCCGGGCGCGGTGCGCATAGCCAGCACGTCGTTTCGGCACGGCCGGATGGAACGGGCAGATCATGGACGTGTGGCGTTCCGCAATCCCGACGGGTCTACCGCGCCTTCATCGCGCACAACGAAAACGACCTCCCGCGGTCCTTCGCGGTCAGCGTCGGCGGACAGTCGTTCGACTACACCCCTGCCCGGTGGTCCCTCGCGACGTTCACCCGGCCCGCCTCGCGCGCCCTGAACGACAAGCTGGATCAGCTCGACCCGCACGGCATGACTGCCTCCGCCCAGCCATCGGGCCGACCGATCCGTGCTGCTCCGGGGATGTCGCCGCCAACGCCGTCGACGACGACGCGACAACGCGGTGGTCGACGGGCACCGCACAGCAGCCAGGCCAGTACCTGCAGGGTCGACCTGGGTCGCGTACAGCACGTCTCTCAGCTCGTCCTCGACACCGGCGCGAGCACCGGTGACTACCCCCGCGGCTATGCGCTCTTCGTGAGCAAGGACGGTCAGACCTGGGGCAGCCCTGTCGCTGTCGGCGCGGGCAGCGGTCAGCTGACAACGATCAGCGTGCCGCCGCCGGGCGATCCGGTTCCTGCGGGTGGTGGCCACCGCCTCCGCACCCAGCCGGTGGCGCTGCCGCATCTTACGCATCTACAGTGAAGCGACAACAAGCCATACCGAGCTGCTACGGCGAGGCTGTCCTTGGGGGGGTCCCGAATCCCTCGCGGCGGGAGATGGCCGCATCGTTGATTGCGGCACACCCGACCGCCCGACGCGGTCGGGCAGGCAAGTTCGGTCGTGCGACTGAGGCGCGTTTTCTGCGCCCATCGTCGAATCCGCCTCGTGAACTCCAATCCGTGTTGACGGCTGCGGTGCGCAGTCGGCTGCGCAAGTTGGGCAAACGCCGCCGCAGTGACGGAGCCAGTTGTTGCAATACCTGCCCCGGTTGCGGCGCGCATTGAGCCTTTGGGCCGACGCTTCGCTTCGGGCCACGGCCGGCCGCTGGCCGATCCCGATCCGCCGCCGTGGGTGAGTGGGGGCGCAGGAATGGTGTGTGTGGAAGGGCACGCACGTGTCGCTGATGCCCGGCCGGGCCCGGAATCCACGCTATGCGGTTCCCGGGTTCCGGATGAAGTATCTTGCCCAGATGGTCACGCATTTTCTGGAGCCGCGGCTGCTTCTTGATCGACGGACAGGTGCTGGCCGGTCTGCTGCCGAGGCTGCGAGGTATGCCGGGCTGCTCTGCGTGGACGGACGGCATGACATGTCCGGTCCGCCTCGAGGCCGCACGGGAACTGCACCTGGGTCTGGCTCGGAAGCGAGCTCCGCTCGCCGTTGAGCAACGCCGGTCACGGAGGCGGCGGGTTCGCCGAGGCACTAGCCGATGCGCTCGACCGGCTCCGCGCCTCCGGTGTGACGCCGCATTGCTGGCGGATCCCGCCACTAGGACAGCTAGGGCACCTACATCGGCGCGTCCGGTGCTTGGCTGACCACCAACTGGCGCGTCACCTCCGCGGTGAGGAGCCGGTATTGCTGGCTGCGTGCGCTGTGCTCATCGGGCAGCGGATCGCCCGCGGCCACAGCCGGGAAGCGCGCCGGTCACGTCGAACCCGGACGAGGTGCCGTGATGGGGTCTTCTGCCTGCTCGACCATCCTCTGTCTGATACATGCGAGTTGCTCGGCCCGGCCATCGTTCAGCTCTTTCGTCGTCGGTTGTGCGTTGGTCAGAGCGCGGCCGGGCTCGATTCCGATTCGGACCAGCGTCCGTAGACCGATCCTGCGCAGCGCGGCGATCAGCGGGGTCCTCGTACCGGCCATCAGCTGCGTCCGCTACCCAGAGGATGCACCTCGGCCATTGCGGCGCGGGCAAGCTGACTCGGGGCGCGCCGACGAGTGCCTGACCCCGCGCGCCGGGCGGAGCCGGTATCGCCGGATCAGTGAACGCGAGCTGACACGCACCGTCATGCAGCGCAGGGAGCCGACACATCCGACCCGTCGGCAAATGCACCGTTCCGCACCGGCCCGCGCGTGCGGCCGCCTCGTTGATATTCGTGTTATGCACGTCAGCCGGTCGCCCCATCTACCGGGTGATTTCGATTCGTTCATGGCTCTCCCTTTCTGACTAGTCGGTGAACACCGGCCACAACGGCCAGTGAAAGGTTGCGTGTGGTGAGGCCTCCCCGCCGTGCGGTGAGAGACTTGACGCTGCCGCTGACGCGCAATTCCTCGTATCCCGCGCGTGATCAGTGCCGGGATGCACAGCCGCGATCCCGTCCGGCACCGTGGGGTATCGCGTGCAGCAAGAGGTCGGCGGTCAATGGATGGCTGTGCTGGTGTGAACACTCCAGATGGTGTGCCGATCCGGGCCAACTTCAAGGCGCCGATTGCCTACCGCCGCGGACGAGGCCGACGTGGTGATCGGCGTGCGAGGTGTCCTCGGTAGACTTGAACGCTACCCCCGCCACCAAGAACAGGGCGCTTGGACCGTGCCGGACGCGTGCCATCCGACCGGCCCGTCGACAACCCGACGCGGCCCGATCGGTTCAGTCGGCCAACCGTGCTGGAGCAACCCGGCCGCTGGTAAGAGAGCGTTACAGCTATTCCCGTCGGTGGGCCTCCTGCTCGTGGAGCCGGTTGAGTTGATCAGCTTTGTGGGGAGCCAACGAGATGCTGCGCGGCATCAGAGAACGGGCGGAGCGAGCAGTCGTCTCCACCCGCGACCTCGGCGAACAGTGAGCCACGGCGAACACATACCGGGTTGCATTAGCACGGCAAGAGTCATGAATTCGGGCTGAGGACAGCGACCGCTAGCTCCGCTTCTACGCCTGCCTCGGCTACAGCTCGACCATGGATACGCACCTGCGTCGCCGAACGCCACCTTCGTCGCCCTAGCCGAGTTCACGTGCAAGCTGGCAAGTCGAGATCGGTCTACGGACCACGCCGTCGAACGCGCTTCGCCGGCCTTTTCGCGTCGTCGGCGGCTGACATCGGTGTAGCCGAACCGCCCGGTGAAGCCGGGCCACCCTGTTCTGCTTCGACGCCGACCTCGACTCAGTCGCGAAGGTTGTCGACCTCGAACGAGACGCACTGCCGCCAGTCTTGGTCTGGGAGTGGGAGCTGACCGCGGCCTTGCTATCCCGGTTGCGAGCGGCGAGCTCGGCGACGGTTGGTTGCGTCGTATCCGCGGCTCGCGAGGCCCTCCCGGGCGGCGGTGAGCGGCGTGTCACGACTGTTCGGGGTGCGAACCACAGTCAGCTCCTGACACCATGGCGTTACTGGACGGACGTCCACCCAGCGGAGTATGGTGAGGGTGTCGGCGCGCTCCAGCCTTAAGGCCACAGCGTGACCATCGATAGTCGCCGAGGCGACCAGCACGCGATCCGGGTAGACCGCCGCGCCGACAGTATCCCGGCCCCTTTGGCTTGCTACCCCTCACCGTGCAGAACGCACGCGAAGCGGCCAAGGGGGTGGGATCGATCCTCCGCCCAGCTGCGGTGGAGACCCTCGCCAGAATGAGGTGGTAACGATGTTGGTCCGCACCGATCCGTTCCGCGAATTCGACCGGCTCACCCAGCAGGCATTGGGAACCATGACCCGCCCGGCGGTGATGTCGATGGACGCGTGGCGCGACAGCGTCGAAGTTGTGGTTGCGTTTGACCTGCCGGGCGTCGAACCGGACCTCGATCGATATCGACGTGGAGCGAAACCTGTTGACGGTCAAGGCCGAGCGGCGTCCACCGACCGGCGCGGACTCCGAGATGGTGGTCGCCGAGCGTCCCAGCGGCGTGTTCAGCCGCCAGCTGATCGTCTCCGACATGCTGGACACTGACCGGATCCAGGCCAGCTATGACGCCGGCGTGCTCACCCTGCGGATCCCCATCGCCGAAAAGGCGAAACCCCGCAAAATCGCCGTCACGACGAGCAACGCCGCCCCCACAGTGATCGAAGGATCCACCGCCGAGCAACAGCCGCTGGTGGGAACGACGGCATAGCCGAACCGGACCGAACGGCTGGGTCGCCTTCACCTGGAGGACGTGGTGTCCACGGTGAGATCCCACGCCCGGACCTGTCCCGGTCAAAGTCGGCGACCGGGGCAGGCCGCACTTCGACCGCGGCCGCAGCGTCGAGATCGGGCAGGTGTGAGACGGAGCTATCAAATAGGCGGGATTCACGGCCGGTCCGGACCGGGTTCAGCGCGGTCGATCACGTGATCGAGCAGATGCTCAATGAAGCGCGGCGCTGTCAGCCGCGCGGCATGACGCGGTGCACCGTCAGCGGCGGGCCGACTCAGTATCCATAACTGATTGTGGCGCAGGCGGCTGATCCTCGGTTTGCGCGCCACCGGCACGCTGAAGGATTCCGGTGACCGATATCGTGAGTGACCGGTGGGAGCGAACTCACCCTCATCGTGCTACTGCCGCTCCAGTGCAATCCCACCGTGCCCAGCGTGGCCAAGGCTCCTCGGGGCAACAGCCATGCAGATTGGCAGACCACCGCTGTTTAACCTGGTCCGCGCCGGCGAGCTCTGCCGACGCACTCGCTGGCGTGCAAGCTACACCCACAATCGTGTGGAAACGATGTCCCCTAAAGGCAGAACGACCCGACCAGGCCTCGCCATAGCAGGCTGGACCCGCCACCAAGCGATCCCTCGAGTGGCGGGTCCAGCCTTCCTAGTTCTGCGCTTGCGTGGCGTCTGTGGGGTGGGCAAGACTGTCGGGCGCGGCCCGGTTCGCGGGGTGGAGCTGGTCACGGGGGCCGACCAGACGTCAGTGCCGACGAGAACGCCCCGCCGAAAATCCCAGCCGGCGGGGCGTCTCTCGTGTCGCGCTTGGCTACGGCTGATCTGGTGGTGGTTCGTCGTCGCCGCGGATGGGATCGTGTGGGTCACGGCCGAGGAGGACGCGCTGCGCATTCTGGCGTGACGCGTCTCGTCCCGCGGAAACGTGGGCGCCCACGGCAGCCACTGCGTCGGGTGTTCTTCGCCGTCGGGCCATCCGATGGTCGCTGATCCGTAGCGAAGGACGTGCTGGCCGTCGTCGGCCGCGGACGAGCTGGCACCGGCTCTACCTCGTGCAGCTCTGGGCAGCGGTCGTGGTCCTGCGGCGGCCCGTGCTCCGGGTCCACGATCCGAGCATGACAGCAGGGCATGACTACGTGAAGCCGACCTGGGGAGCGCTGAGGAGGAGGTATGCGCTCACCCGGCCGGTCATCGGTGCGCCACTGTGCACCCTCTCCTATTAACGCCGGGCGGGTCGAAATCGTCACGCCTGATTGCAGGGACGAATTACCTTTGCCGGAGCTCAGTCGCCTCCGACAGACTGTCCGGCGCGGCCCTGGTCTCGCAGCGAAACGCCCGACCACGGGCCGACCAACAACGAGGCGCCCCGCACGGCTGTCCGGTGCGGGCGCGCCTCCTGTGTCGATGCTGCTCTCAGGGCTGGTCCTGGTCGGGTGGCTCCTCGCGGTTCGGCCATTCGCCGAGCACGCCCGCGGCGACCGCGAGCGTGGCGTGGACGACGACCTGGACGTCGCCGGTCACGGGTCAGCTCCCCGCTTGACGAGCGGTAGGGCGATACGATCCGCTCGGCGTCGGCGAAGTGCTCGCCCGCGGCGGCGCAGGTGGTTGGGTATTCATGGGCCGGACGCCACTCGGTCAAGGCCCCGGTTTGGTGTGGCATGCACCGGCCGGGGCCGCTTATTTGTTGCGTCTACCCAGCGCCTACCCCGGCCTTGCGAAGACGATCCAGAACCGTGTACGTGTCGACCTGACCACCGGCGCTGACGATCGCGCCGGTGAGATAGAGCGCCTTCTTCAGCTCGGCGCGCGCAGGAGCGGACATTGGGCAAACTGGTGCGGAGTCCTGGACCGCGCGCCGGTCTGCCGTCTGGGTGGCGGTCGTCGAGTACCGTCCGATCATCCCGGGGACACGTCTGGCCGCCAGGGCCGTGCCGCCGCCAAATCCCGCCCACGATTCTCCTGTTCCTTTCTCCATCACAATCCGCTATTACCATCACCTAAACCATTTAATCACCCTGACCCACCTGACACTACCAACCATAAACAACCAACAATTTCTGTCTTTACCAAATAGCGGCACGGATGCTACCAATATTGGTAGGGGGTCACCATTTAGGGCTGACATTGAAAGCATTGTTGGGTGGCGTTGGTAATGCATGGCGGTATGGAAGATTCACGCCGGGTCGCCTGGCTGCTGCACGGAATTATGTGGAGGCGGATCGCTCTCGGCCGGATGATTACTACCTCGCCGAGGGGACGGGGCTAGCTGGGCGGTACGTCGCCTCACCTGACGCTGTGGTCCAGCGGATGTCCTCTGGCGCTCCGGCTACGACACCGCCCGCGAGTTCGAGCACCAACAAGCACGCCTGCGCGCCGACGACGCCGCCGCCCACTGTTCCCACCACACGGCGGAGCATGTTTCCGGGCACATCGGACCGGATCGCGACCCCGGCCCGAGCATCGGCCGATGAACCAACGATCCCCGACCAACACCAGCCAACACCGCAAGATCGCGAGTCGATAACGGTTACCGAGGACGTGGCGTCAATGACCCAAGAAATTCACCTATCCCAGGTGAAGGCCACTACCACCCCGACGTCGCACGGAGCGATCATGAACAATCAAGGCCAACACGCGCAGCCGCACGACCACGATCTCCTCACGATCGACGAAGCAGCGGGCATCCTCCGCACGCCCAAAGCCACTCTGCGCTATTGGCGGCACCTCGGCACCGGACCTCGCAGCTTCCGCCTCGGCCGCCGCGTCCTCTACCGCGCCGACGACCTCCACGACATGGATCACCGCCCAACACGACAATGACGGACCCAACCTCGCGTGAGACCGCTCGAGCGCACGGGGCATCACAAGCTGCTGGAAGAATCGGTCCGAACGAGGTCTCGTTTTCACCTATCGCGACGTTGACCAGGAGGTGCGGTGGTGGCAAGCATCGAAAGGCGTGTCCGCGACGGTGAGCTGCGGTGGTACGCCCGCTTCCGCGACCCCGCCGGCGCGCAGAAGGTCAAGGTGTTCACACCGCCGCGTCGATGCAGAGCGTTTCCTCACCACCGTTGAAGCGTCCAAGCTGACCGGCAGTTACATCGACGCGAAACGTGCTGCCATCACGTTCGGCGCCTTCGCCGAAGAACACTGGGCCGCGTACTCCCACACCCTCGCCGCCGACACAACCAGGGTGCGTAAGCGCTCGGTCCTCGATCGGCACATCCTGCCGGCGATGGGCAATCGACCCAGTCGGCACGGTCAAGCCGAGCACCGTCGCTGCCGCGCTCGGCACGTGGTCGCGGACGCTCGGCACCGGGAACGGTCGGCCAAGTCCTGCGGCAAGTGCGTCAGATCCTCGACGCGGCGCTCGCCGACGGCCTGGTCGCGAACAACGCGGCCAGGTCCGTGAAGGCCCCGGCCGCGCCGCGCCGACGCGATGTCCACCTGACCGATGACGATGTCGCAGCGCTCATCGCCGCTGCCCCGGAACACCACCGCGCGCTGGTCATCACGCTGGTCGCAGCCGGGCTGCGGATCAGCGAGGCCTGCGGCCTCAGAGTCGAAGACGTCGACTTTCTGCGCCGCACTCTGCGCGATCCGCCAACAGCGTCGACCCGGCGGCGAATTCGGTCAGCTCAAGACCGATCTCATCCCGACGCGACATCCCCGCCGACGACGCCGTCCTGGGCGCCCTCGCCGAACAGATCCGCCGGTGGCCCGGACATGACGGCCTCGTGTTCAGCAGCAGCAGCGGACGTCCGCTCACCAAGGCCATCGCCGGACACGAATTCGACGCCATCGAACGCACCGTCGGTTTCAGCGTGTCGCCGCACTCGCTGCGGCACTACTTCGGCGCGAGCCTCATCTCGCGAGGCGTTTCCGTCGTCGCCGTCTCCAGCTGGCTCGGCCACTCCAGCCCCGAAATCACCTACCGCGTCTACGCCTACCTCAAGCCCGACGACGAGCAAGCCGGCCGCGCCGCGATCGCCAAAACCATGCGCCAGGTCCTCCCGCATGTGTACCCAACATGTACCGAGAAGGGTGCCGAGTGACCTCTACCCCAACAAATACGGGGCTGAAGCTACAAGGCGTGCTGTTCGACATGGACGGCACATTGCTGGACTCGGAAGCTGTGGGATGTCGCGCTGGAGGATCTCGCCACCGCATTGGGCGGTGACCTGTCGCCGCGGGCGCGCCAGCGCATGGTGGGATCGAGCCTGGCCCGATCGATCGCGATCATGCACGACGACCTCGGCATCGACGCGGACCCGGAGAGCAGTGGTGCTTACCTGACCGAGCGGGCCGCGGAGCTGTTTCGCACCGCTCTGGTGTGGAAGCCGGGCGCGCGACAGCTGCTGCACGCGGTTCACGATGCCGGTGTGCCAGCCGCCCTCGTGACCTCGACGAATCGCCCCTCACCGAGATCGCCCTGGACACCCTCGGGCGCGAGTTGTTCGCGGCCAGTGTGTGCGGCGACGAGGTCGTCCGTCCCAAGCCGCATCCGGAGCCCTATCTCACCGCCGCCGCGCTGGTCGGCGCCAGCCCGGAGCACGTGCGTCGCGATCGAGGACTCGCCGCTCGGGATCGCTGCCGCAGAGGCCGCCGGATGCGCCGTGCTCGCGGTGCCCAGCGAGGTGGCGATCGAGCCGGCGCCCACCCGTAGCGTGCGGGATTCGCTGACCGGCGTTACGTTGCAGCATCTTGGCGGCGATGGTCCGCTCGCGGTCTGACGCTCGAATCGAACCGGATGGACAGCAGCGCGTAGGTCAGCGCAAGCCCGGGCTGACCGGCCCCACGATGCCTCGGTCTCGGTCAGGTCGGCCGACCGACTCGAGTGCCTCGCATGGCGCCCACCGGGGTGGCAGTTCGGGACATCGAACCGCGTGGCCGGGGAACGGTCGCAAGGTCGTGCCGGGCGGCCGCGGCGAGCCGCGCGCGGGCGTGGGCAGCATCGACCGGGTTGCCCGGCGCGCCGCAATACCAGCGTGGCGCACTGATCGGCCAGCTCCACGATCTCCGGTGGCGCCAGCAACTCGAGATCGACGATCGCCGCAGTAAGAGCGCGCGCGGCCTGCCCGAAGTCCGGCGTGGTCGTCGCGCATGTACAGCAGATCGTCGACCGCCCCCAAGGTCTGCTGGTAGAGCGCGTACCTGCGATCGAGCATGTCAGCGCTGGAACTCACGCCGAGTTCGCCAGCGCTCCGTGACTGACGCGACGAGAAGCGTGAACCCGCATCCAAGCAGCACTCCGACCAGCGCGAATACGCCGGGCCACAACACACCAGTATCACACCGTGTTCGGATGGCTGCGCGACGGAGCCACGCCGTAGCAACCTGTCATGTCCCGAGCGTGATCGCACAGCGTCGGCAAAACGTGGTCGATCAGCTACCAGGAGCTATGAATGGAAGGCTATTGCGCCAGGTGCGTTCGCGTAGACTTCGGCCAAGCCCCAGACCATCGGAGACGATATGTCGGGTCGCAAACGCCCCGATATCGACCTCGTCGCGGTCGCCGATGCCGGCTCCACCCACGACGGCGTGGAAGAAGTCGTGGATTCCACCCGACGGCCAGCGCGCGCGCCTACGGCCGCTTGGCGCTCGCGTCTCGCCGCCCGCTCTTCCGGCGGATCGCGCAGGTCGTCATCGTGCTCGGAGTCGGAGTCGCCGTAGCCGTCGCGGTGTTTCGCGGACCGCGGTCGGGTTCGCTCCCAACCTCGCCGCTCGTGCCGCCGGCCTGCGCCACGCGGGCAATGCAGCGCGACCAGCATGACGGACGCGGAGCTGCGCGATGTCCGGGTCGCGCTGCCGGACCCGGACTACAGCACGTCCGGCCTGCGATTGCGCGACGCGCGCAATGTTCCGGTGTTGATCGAGGTGGTGTCCACCGATGGCGCACGGCGTACTGACCATCAACGCGGCCCGGGTGTCCCATGCGCCGGCTGGCTGGGCATCGGAGAACATTGCTCCGGTGAGCCCCGCAGGGACCGAACCGGATGGTCGCTGCGCGCTGTCGTACGCAGCCCCACCGATCAGGCCCAGTGGGCCGTCGAGGTACGCGCCATCATCCCGTCGGGGTCCACGACGCTGCTCCAGGCCGCCCGAAATCTGGCCGTCGACGGATCACTTGTGGCCTCAGCCGCCGCTCGCCTGGCCTCATATGGCTGGACCGCCGGCCGAGCGCGGGGCGTCGACGCCGGCGATGCCTCGGCTCGTGGATCGGCCTCAGACAGGAAACAGGGGCGGCGTGCCGCCGAAGGCGGGGCACCGGATCTGGTGGTGGCACCACTCGCACATCCGGCCGGGGCTGGCCCGAAATTCGCCCAACGCGGTCGCGCGTGCGATGGCCGTCCACATCGCCCGCAAGGTGTGCTCGAACTTGGTGAGCTCATGCTCGTCGGGCGAGTACGATCAGTGTCCCGGTCGGCCAAATAGATCAGCTTCAGCTGGCGGGAAGCACCCCGGATCCGCCACAGCACCAAGGCATAGAACTTCATCTGGAACAGCGCTTTAGCCTCGAACGCTTCGCGCGGCGTGGAGCCCGTCTTGTAGTCCACCACGCGCGCATGTCTCCGCTCGGCGTGACATCCAGGCGGTCCACGTAGCCGCGCAGCCGTAGCCCGTCAACGACGACCTCGACCAGCTCTTCCGCGCCGCGGGTTGGAGTCGGTTGGGATCCTCGAGCGTGAAGTACGCCGCAACGAGGGTGCGCGCCGAGTCGAGCCATTCGGCGAGGTCCACGCCGGCCTCGTCGTCGGCGAATAGCTGCGCCAGCTCCGGGGCCCGCTCGAGCAGAGTCAGCCCAGGCTGGCTCCACGAGCGCCTGGGCCGCCTCGACGGAACGTGCGCCTACCGGGCAGGTCGAACAGCCGCTCGAGCACGGAATGTACGACGCGTGCCGCGCGTCGCAACCCGGGACGGAGGCTCCGGAAGCCGATCGATCGTGCGGAACCGGTAGAGCAGTGGGCAGACCTTGAAGTCAGCGGCTCGGGACGGCGACAGAGAGCCGATCACCGGCGCTTCCGGCTCGCACGGCGATACGACGCTCATGGCGAGCACTGTAAGGCCGAGCTGCGACAATTTCTGGGAGAACACCTCAGTGAGGAGCCGTAGCATCGCCGAGGTGAGCAACACACCGCCCCTAGACCGGCGCCGAGCGGTGGCCGGCTGCTTCCCGTGGGTCGGTTCTTCGGCGTGCCGCTGTACTTCGCCCCGTCGTGGATCCTGATTGCGGCGCTGATCACCGCGACCTACGGGGTGTGGTGTACGACGCGGTGGACGGCTTGACCCGATCGGTGTCCTACCTTGTCGCCCTGGCCTTCGCCGTTGCGCTCGCACTGCTGCGTCCTGCTGCACGAGCTGGGCCATGTGGGAGTCAGTCTGGCGCTAGGTCGCCCGGTGCGCCGCGTCGTCATCTTCCTGCTCGGTGGTATTTCCGAGATCGAGGGCGACCTCGAACGGCCGCGCGACGAACTGCTGGTCGCGCTGGCTGGATCCGTTGGTATCGCTGGCCGTTGCTGGAGGCTCCTGGCTCGGCTACGAGGCGACATCGCCCGGCAGCATCGCCGAGGTGTTTTGGTTCCTCTTGCTCTGGAGCAATTTGATTGTCGCGGTATTCAACCTGTTGCCCGGTCTGCCTCTGGACGGCGGACGGGTGCTGCGCGCCGTTATCTGGGGTGCCTCCCGGTCTCGCTCTGACCGGCACTCGGGTGGCCGCGTGGGCGGGCCGGATCATCGCGATCTTGGTGGTGCTTCCCGGCCTGTTCGCTCGCAACGGGAACTGGTCGGTAGGGACGGCTGTGTTCAGCGCCGTGCTCGGCGCCTTCATCTGGATCGGTGCGACCCAATCACTGCGCGCCGCGGAGGTCAGCGACCGGGTGCCGGACCTCAGCCTGGCTCGGTTGATGCGACCGGGTCTGATGGTGCATGCGGATGTTTCGGTGGCCGAGGCGATACGCCGGACCTGGGAGCGCAACGCGCGCGGATTGATCGTCATCGATCGCGCCGACACGCCGCAGGCGATCGTCGACGAGCAGCGCCTGGGCGCCGTACCGATCGACCAGCGACCCTGGGTCCGCGTCGTGGACGTGTCCCGTCCGCTACAGCCCGGACTCGTTCTGCCGGCCACCTTGAATGGCAATGACCTGCTAAGCGCGGTACGAGCGACGCCGGCGACCGAGTATCTGGTCGTGCATCCCGACGGATCGCCGGCCGGCATCCTGTCCTCGGCCGACCTCGCCGCTGCGCTCACCGGCCCGCGCTTGCTGACGACGCCCGCTTCCGGGCCGCTCGCAGAGGGCGAGCGGGTGCAGATCACGGACCCGAAAGGGCGCCCGCATACCGTCACGCTGACGAGCGGGAAGCAGTTCCACACGCACCGCGGGGCGATCGAGCACGACGATCTCATCGGCCGACCGGAAGGAAGCGTCGTGCTGTCCAGCTCAGGCACGCCGTACCTGGCTCTCCGGCCGCTGCTCTCGGACTTCGTGCTGTCCATGCCGCGAGGCGCCGCCGTCGTTTATCCCAAGGACGCGGCGCAGATCGTGGGGCTTGGCGACATCCATCCAGGAGCGACGGTCATCGAAGCCGGCGCCGGCTCGGGCGCGCTCACCTGCTCGCTTATTCGGGCTGTAGGGCAGACTGGCCGGGTCGTGTCCTACGAGCTGCGGGCCGACCATGCCGAGGTCGCGCAGCGCAACGTCGAGACCTTCTTCGGCACCGCCCCTCGACCTGGACGCTCCGGGTAGCCGACTTCGCCGACCACCCGATCGACGAGCCGGCAGACCGAGTAATCCTGGACATGCTCACGCCGTGGGAGGTGCTGCCCGTAGCCTCGGCGGCACTGCGGCCCGGCAGGGTGCTCGTGGGCTACGTCGCCTCCGCGACCCAGCTGTCGCGACTGGTCGAGGGGCTACGCGACTGTGGGTACACCGAGCCAACGGCGTGGGAGTCACTGACTCGACAATGGCATGTCGTTGGTCTGGCGAGTACGTCCGGAGCACCGGATGGTCGGACACACCGCGTTCCTCGTCACCGCGCGCCGACTGGCTCCGGGCGTGATCGCACCACCCCGGCAGCGCCGCCCGACGAGCACCTGATCAGGCGTCGGGTCCGGCAACCTCCCGGCCGTTGCTCGCCCGAACCACGTGGATGCACGCACCTGGACAGTCGTTGGCCGAGTCGATGACGTCCAGCCGGAGGCGATCCGGCACGTCGGTCCGGGCGCCTGTCTCGCACAGCAGGCGTGCCGTTCCCGTCCTTGACGTAGGCGAGCCCGTCGACGTCGAACTCGAAGACCTCCGGGGCGTACTGCACACACAGCCCGTCACCAGTGCATAGGTCTTGGTCGACCCAGACATGTAACGACTCGGTCACGACGGCGATTGTCCTCCCTGCCCGATGAACCACGCAGCAGCACTAGCTGCAACGTGGCGACTCCCACACCGCGAGGTTACTTCTCTGCCGAGCACCTCGAGCCTGTGTAGGGTGGTTTTTCGCGAACCACAGCATCGGAGGTGGCCGCATGTCTCGTGAGTCCGACGAGTACGGACGCTTATCCGATCGCGCCGATGAGTCCAGCCGAGATCTGCGTCGACGCACGGCGTTCCTCGAGCAAGAGGTCGAACTGCTGCGAGCGAAGGTCGCGGAGTCTCCTCGCCATATCCGCGCCCTGGAAGATCGACTGGCGGAAGCGCAGGCCCGCGCGGCAAGCCTTGGCGAACGGAACGAGCGCCTCGCCGAGACGTTGCGAGAGGCTCGTGACCAGATGGTTGCGCTCAAAGAGGAGATCGACAGACTCGCGCAACCTCCGAGCGGATACGGCGTGTTTCTCATGCGCTATGACGACGGCACCGTCGACATCTTCACCGGAGGCCGCAAGCTGCGCGTGGCCGTCTCCCCAGACGTCGAGGTCGCGGAACTCCAGCACGGTCAGGAGGTCATGCTCAACGAGGCCATGAACGTCGTGGCGGCTCGCGGCCATGAGCGCGCCGGCGAGGTCGTGATGCTCAAAGAGCTGCTGGAAGGCGGCGACCGCGCGCTCGTGATCGGGCACACGGACGAGGAACGCATTGTCCATATCGCCGACATCCTGCGGGAACAGCCGCTACGGGTCGGTGACTCTCTCCTGCTCGAGCCGCGCTCGGCCTACGCCTACGAGCGGGTCCCGAAGAGCGAGGTCGAGGAGCTGGTCCTCGAAGAGGTTCCGGACGTCGACTACGGCGACATCGGCGGCCTGGCCCGGCAGATCGAGGCGATCCGAGATGCCGTCGAGCTGCCGTTCCTGCACGCCGAACTGTTCCGGGAGCACGAGCTGCGTCCGCCCAAGGGCATCCTGTTGTACGGACCTCCGGGCTGCGGAAAGACGCTGATCGCCAAGGCGGTGGCAAACTCGCTGGCCAAGCAGGTCGAGAAGACCGCGGCGACGGCGACGGCCACGCCGAAGTCCTACTTCCTCAACATCAAGGGCCCGGAGCTACTCAACAAGTACGTGGGGAGACCGAGCGTCACATCCGCCTGGTGTTCCAGCGGGCGCGGGAGAAGGCAAGCGAGTGGGAACGCCGGTCATCGTCTTCTTCGACGAGATGGACTCGATCTTCCGCACCCGCGGCTCGGGTGTGTCCTCCGACGTGGAGAACACCATCGTTCCGCAGTTGCTGAGCGAGATCGACGGCGTCGAAGGCCTGGAGAACGTCATCGTCATCGGCGCGTCCAACCGGGAGGACATGATCGACCCGGCGATCCTGCGTCCGGGCCGGCTGGATGTGAAGATCAAGATCGAGCGCCCGGACGCCGAAGCGGCTCGCGACATCTTCTCCAAGTACATCACCACGGACCCTGCCCATCCACGCCGAAGACTTGGCCGAGCATGGCGGCAACGTCGATGCGACGGTCAGCGACATGATCCAGCACACCGTGGAGCGGATGTACTCAGAGGCGGAGGAGAACCGGTTCCTCGAGGTGACTTACGCCAACGGAGACAAGGAGACGCTGTACTTCACGGACTTCAACTCCGGGGCGATGATCCAGAACATCGTCGATCGCGGGAAGAAGATGGCGATCAAGGACCTGTTGACGACCGGGCAGCGGGGCTTGCGGATGCAGCACCTGATGGCAGCCTGCGTCGACGAGTTCCGCGAGAACGAGGACCTGCCGAACACGACGAATCCCGACGACTGGGCCCGGATCTCCGGGAAGAAGGGTGAGCGGATCGTCTACATCCGAACGCTCATCTCCGGCAAGGGAAGCGGAGACCGGCCGGGTCGATCGACACGATCGGCAACACCGGGCAGTACTTGTGACGTCAGTGCCGGGCGGTCCAGGCGCCGTCGACGGTTCGGGAACGTAGCCTGACAGAGTGAGCGTCCGCCGGGTCGATGGGGACCGAGGTCGAGTACGGCGTCAGCCTGCCCGGCCAGCCGTCCGCGAACGCGATGCTGCTCTCAGCTCAGGTAGTCAACGCATACGCGAGTGGCTTGCCGGCGGGCCGAGCGCGTCGGGCCGCCTGGGACTTCGAGGAGGAATCGCCGCTTCGGGATGCCCGGGGTTTCGAGCTCGGTGGCGCCGGCGGCGTCGCTCAAGAGTTCATCGAAGCCGAGGAAGACGCCGGGATGGCCAATGTGATCCTGCCCAACGGCGCCCGCGCTCTATGTTGACCACGCTCACCCTGAGTACTCGACGCCGGAGGTGACGTCACCGCTCGACGTCGTGCGGTGGGACAAAGCGGGTGAACTGGTCATGGCTGAGGCCGCTCGCCGCGTCGCGACCATGCCTGGGGTCAACGCACCGATCAATCTCTACAAGAACAACACCGACAACAAGGGCGCGTCCTACGGTGCGCACGAGAACTACCTGATGAGCCGAGCAGACGCCGTTCGTCGCCATCGTGCGCCATCTCGTGCCGTTCTTCGTCTCCCGTCAGGTCGTGTGCGGCGCCGGGCGCGTGGGTCTGGGTCAAGACGGTCGATTGCCCGGCTTCCAACTCTCGCAACGGGCGGACTTCTTCGAGGTCGAGGTGGGTCTGGAGACGACGCTCAAGCGCCCGATCATCAACACCCGTGACGAGCCGCATGCCGACGCCGACCGGTACCGGCGCCTGCACGTGATCATTGGCGACGCGAATCTGTCCGAGATCTCGACCTACCTCAAGGTCGGCACAACCGCCTTGGTGCTCGCCATGATCGAGGATGGCTTCTTGCCGGATGACCTGACGGTGGCTCAGCCGGTCCGGGAGCTCCACGAGGTCTCACACGACCCGTCGCTGCAGCACCTGATCCGGCTTGCCGACGGACGCCGGCTGACAGCTGTTCAGTTGCAGGCCGAGTACTACGACCGGGCACGGAAGTTCGTCGACGATCGCCAGGGGAGGACGCCGACGAGCAGACTCGTGACGTCCTCGAGCGGTGGGAATCGGTGCTCAGCCGTCTCGAAGCCGACCCCTTACCAACTCGCGCGGCGAGCTGGACTGGGTGGCAAAGCTGCGGCTGCTGAGCGGATACCGCGATCGCGACGGCCTCGATTGGGATGCTCCGGCGGCTACAACTCATCGACCTTCAGTACTCCGACGTGCGGGCCGACAGGGGCTCTATCACCGACTCGTCGCACGCGGTGCGATGCAGACGTTGCTGCCAGCGCAGGCGGCACAGTCGGGCGACGTCGGCTGCGCCAGAGGACACCCGCGCGTACTTCCGCGGCGAATGTCTGCGCCGCTACGGCTCCGCCGTCGCTGCGGCGTCGTGGGACTCCGTCATCTTCGACGTAGGGCGTGAATCACTCGTGCGGGTACCGACCCTGGAACCGCTGCAGGGCACCCGCGCGCATGTTGGTGCGCTTCTCGATCGCTGTCCGACAGCCAGCGCGCTCATTGACGCGCTGGTCGGGCCGCGTTAGCTCAGGTCCATTCCTGTGCCGGTCAACATCTGTATTCCACCTCCTCTTCGGTATGTGCATTGCGAGACACAGTGATGAGCTCAGGTCCATTCCTGTCCGGCAAACATTGAGAAATTCACCTCCTAGACGAAAATTTCGCTGGAAAATATATGCTTGAAATGGCATGGTGAAATAGCGCACTGTTCAAGGGTGCAACGACACGGAATTCACCTCCACGGAAACCGCTTGCTAGGAAAGTATTAATACTCCACGGTGCCGTGAACGGATTGGTCACTTTCCGTGTAGCGAACGACGGCGTCACCTCCTCAGCCACCAGCCGGCCACGGGGATCGGCGGCTTGTGCCTCCAGCGGTCGAGAATTCTGTATCGAACGAGATATTCCCGCTCGACGACCAATCGACTCGCCTCCTCGCGTTACTATTGAGTCCGGCGCGGCTGATTACTGCACTTATCGAGAACTACTGTCAATGAGCGCACGGCTTGCCGCAGTCACGGAGGGATACAGCCGTAGACACGTTTCGTACACAGTCAAACGTGTATCGTGACGTCTGGCTCGTCATGGGCTATTGTTCGCCAGTGACCCTAGCGCGTCGTTGAAGGGACGCACCACGATCAGCCCTGTCCGGCAGAATTCCGCCGTACGCCGATCCGGCGGACGCGGCCTTCTGGACACTCCAAAGATGGCGCAAGCGTGGGTCGTGTTAGTGATCGTTTCGGCCGTGACTTTTGACGGCCTGGTTTCTGATATCTGATCCGGCCCGGGGCGCTCATCTCTACCTCCTCGGTATCCTCGCGGCCTTGACCGCTGGCTATCTGGAGTTCACCAGCCAGGTAGAGAAGCGGCGGCGGTTGCTGTCGGCCAAGTCATCCACGATGAACATGAACTCGGTGTGGATGCTTCCAGCGGCCATAATGCTTCCGCCCGGCATGGCCGCTTGTTTCATCGCGTTTGTCTGCGTGCATACCTGGATCCGGGTGGGCCGGCCGTCCGATCAGCCGACGTACCGCGCGGTGTATAGCGCGAGCGCCTACGTACTTCCGGCTCTTGCCATTTCCGTGGCGCTCGGGCGCGCTCGGCTTCCCGCAGATGGCCTACCCGACGGCATCGCTCTCCTGGGTGCCATCGCGGTTGGCATCGTGATCTTCCGGATCGGCAACGCCGCGTTGGTGAGCGTCGCGGTCCGGCTGACCTCCCCGTCGGCGGGAAGGTCAGCCCTGTTCGGTTCGCGGTTCGACAACGGCCTCGAGTTCGCCACGCTCGTGTTGGGTGGCATTACCGCCATCTGCCTGGCTCGCGAGCCGTGGCTTGCCGTCTTGGTGCTGCCGGCCGTGTTTCTGCTCCAGCACCACGCACTGATTCGAGAGCTGGTCGAAGCGGCGACGACTGACGTGAAAACCGAGCTGCTCAACGCCGCGTCGTGGCGCCAGCTGGCTGAGCAGGAGCTGGCCACGGCGCGACGTCGCAGGTCCAGTGCAGCCGTCTTCGTCATCGACATGGACTACTTCAAGCGCATCAACGACGAGTACGGCCACCTGGGCGGCGATGCTGCGTTGCGGGCGGTCGGCGAGGCGCTCGCCGACGAGTTCCGCAGGCACGACGCGGTTGGCCGGTTCGGCGGCGAAGAGTTCGTGGCCCTGGTCCCCGGGGTCGACGTCGGAGACGGCATCCGGCGTAGGCGAGCGGGTCCGACGGCGTATCGAGTCCCTTCGAATCACCAGCGATGTCATCTCTTCGGCCAAACCGCTGACGGTAACCGCGTCGATCGGTGTCGCGGTCACCGGCACGCACGGCGACACGCTCGACGAGCTGCTGCACGCCGCCGACCGGCGCTTTGTATGTCGCGAAGGATGCCGGTCGTAACGCCGTGCGTCTCGCGCGCGCCTGCCGCAGCCGCTACGAAGGCGACGGACGCCGCCTGAACGGTCGGCCGGCCCGCCGCTGGTCTTCTCTGTTCTCGCGCTCCGACCGGCGACCCGAATGCGCGCCGCCACGTTAGGGTGAGATCGAGTACGAACGAGGGAGTGCCACGATGCCGACCCATGACAGTGGTCAGAGCCGCGCGCAACGGCAATCCGACGAGGTCGACCAGGTCGAGGCCGATACCGCGTCGGACGTCGCCGAGCGACACGAGAAATTGACCGAGGACGTCGACGCGATCCTCGACGAGGATCGATGACGTCCTCGAGACCAACGCCGAGGACTTCGTTCGATCCTTCGTCCAAAAGGGCGGCCAGTGACCATGCATCACCGCGCCCGGGAGCGAGCGGGGGCCAGTGAGCGACCTTCGCTTGCCGTCCGCCGCGCCGGGAGTTTTGCGATACGCGACGACGCCGGGCTCGCCGTCGTTCACCGACTTCCTGGCTGCTGCTGCGCCCGACCTTCTCCCGCACGGAACTCCGGCCGACGCGATGCCCCACGGCACCACGATCGTCGCTGCCGTGTACGAGGGCGGGGTTGTGATGGCTGGTGATCGGCGATCGACGGCAGGCAACCTCATCGCGCAGCGCGACATCGAGAAGGTGTTCGCTGCCGACGACTACTCACTGATCGGTATCGCAGGGCGCAGCCGGATTGGCCGTCGAGATCGTCCGGCTGTTCCAGGTCGAGCTCGAGCACTACGAGAAAATCGAGGGGACCCAGCTCACGCTGGACGGGAAGGCGAACCGGCTCGCGACGATGATTCGTGGCAACCTCGGTCAGGCCTTGCAGGGGTTGGCTGTTGTGCCGCTGTTCGCCGGATTCGACGTCGACGCGGCTAACAATGGTCGCGCCGCCCCAGCCTCCGGGCGGATCTTCAGCTTCGACGTGGCTGGCGGCCGATATCCGGAGCAGTACTACGAGTCGATCGGTTCGGGGTCACTGTTCGCCAAGGGTTCGCTGAAGAAGCGGTGGACGCCCGGCCTGGACCGGATGGGCGCCGTCCGGGTGGCCGTCGAGGCTCTCTACGACGCTGCCGACGACGACTCCGCGACGGGCGGTCCTGACCTGACCCGGGGCATTTTCCCGGTAGTACGTCTCGCGACCGCGGAGGGTACGGCTCGGGTTCCCGACGACGAACTCGGCGGACTGGTCCTCGACATCGTCGAGCAACGCCGCACGCGACCCGGGTCCTGACCGGGGCCTGGCTGACATCCCGCCGACGTAACCGAAGGGAGGCGCCGTCATGACGATGCCGTTCTACGCGTCTGCCGAGCAGATCATGCGCGACCGATCGGAATACGCGCGCAAGGGCATCGCCCGCGGTCGCAGCGTGGTCGTGTTGACCTACGCCGACGGTGTCTTGTTCGTCGCGGAGAACGCGAGCTCGGCGCTGCACAAGGTCAGCGAAATCTACGACCGCATCGGCTTCGCGGCGGTGGGAAAGTACAACGAGTTCGAGAATCTACGGGTTGCCGGAATCCGGCTCGCCGACCTGCGCGGGTACTCCTACGACCGGCAGGACGTCACTGCACGGGCGCTGGCGAACGCGTATGCACAGACGCTGGGCAACATCTTCACCGAGCAGCAGAAGCCGTACGAGGTCGAGCTGTGCGTCGCTGAGGTCGGAGCTGAGCCGAACGAGGACCAGATGTACCGCCTCTCCTATGACGGCACGATTGTCGACGAACCGCAGTTCCTGGTGATGGGCGGACAAGCCGACGCTCTGACGTCGTCACTCCGTCAGAGGTACAAAGCCGGCTTGCCGCTGGAGGACGCCCTGCACGTCGCGGTGGGCGCACTAGGCTCGGTGGGCGGCAATGGAGCGGCGCGCGACCTGCCGGCGACTCAGCTCGAAGTTGCCGTCCTGGATCGGACCCGAGCTAATCGGAAGTTCCGGCGGTATGTGGGGCCAGCTCTGACGGCGTTGCTCCCAGCTGCAACCGCAGAGCAGGCCGCCACGCCCGCCCCGGCAGACACGCCACCGCACGACGTAGCGCTCGACCAGCCAGCCGATCGGTCCACTGACGGGGCGCCCGGTTGAACCCGACGGCCGTTCGAACCGTGTCTAATACGGAGGTGGTGTGGCCGGAAGCGAGACCGACCTCCTGCGCGCCCTGCACGAAGAACATGCCGGGGCATTGTGGTCGTATGTCGTCAGCCTGACCGGCGGCGATCGTGCTCGCGCCGAAGACGTGGTGCAAGAGACGATGCTCCGAGCGTGGCGTCATCCCGCCGTGCTCGATCAGACGGACGGTTCAGCCCGTGGCTGGCTGTTCACAGTGGCCCGCCGGATCGTCATTGACGATTGGCGGGCGACCCGACATCAGCGAGAGCTGGTGACGGCCGATCTGCCCGAGAACCCGGTGTCTGACGGTGCCGATGATCGCGTGAACAGCGCCGTGGTGACCGCTGCGCTTCGCCGGCTGTCGAACGGAGCACCGCCAAGTCCTGCTGGAGTGCTACTACGCGGCTCGAGCGTCGCGCAGGCCGCGGCGCGACTCGGCATTCCGGTTGGCACCGTGAAGTCGCGCACGCATTACGCCCTGCACGCCCTCAGATTGGCCCTCGACGAGATGGGAGGCGTGGGATGACCGACGACGAGTTCGCAACGTACGATGCCGCCTACCTCTTGGGGGCGCTATCGGATGATGAGCGTCGCCGCTTCGAGGACCACCTTCTGGTCTGCGACAGTTGCGCCGAATCGGTGCGGTCGCTTGCGAGGGTTGCCGGCATTGCTGGCGACCGTGCCGCCAACGGTGCTCGAGGAGGAGCCGGAGAATCCGCCCGCCAGCCTGTTACCCGTGCTGCTCGACCGGGTTCGGCGATCCCGGCGCCGGCGAAGGCTGATCATCACCGCGGTTGCTGGGGTGGCTGCCGCATGCGTCGTGCTGGCCCTGGTCTTGGCCTGGCCGTCGAGCCAGAACGCCACGTCGCCGCCCACTCCCAATCCGGGAGAGCGGTAGCGATGTCCGCCCCGCCGGTGAGGAAGTCGGCGTGGCGGCCTCTGCGCGCGTCCAGACAGTCAGGTGGGGACCCGAATCGATCTGTCGTGCCGGGAGATCGCTGGCGGCACTCCGTATGCCGGCAAGGCGCCGCCCTACCAACTGGTGATCGTGGACCGCACTGGCGGCACGCAGACATTGGGCACCTGGAATCTGCCCACAGGGCGTGACATCACGTTCACCGGGAGGCACATCACTCCCCGTTGAACGCATCCAAGAGGTAAAGGTCACCACGCTCAACGGTGAGGATCTGCTCGTCGGCTGGCCCTGATCCAGCGCGTTTCGGGCGGCGCGGCGGGTTCCGCGGGTGCTGTGCCTCACGCGACGCCCTCGCACAACGACTGCTGAGGTTCGTTCGCCTACGCTGGGGACGTGCACAAGCGCATCTTCGGCATCGAGAACGAATACGGCGTGACGTGCACTTTTCATGGCCAGCGCCGGCTGTCTCCGGATGAAGTCGCGCGTTACCTGTTTCGTCGGGTCGTGTCGTGGGGCCGCTCGTCCAACGTTTTCTTCGCAACGGAGCACGCCTGTACCTCGATGTCGGCAGCCACCCGGAGTACGCGACACCGGAGTGCGACGGGTTGCCAAGCCTGGTCGCGCACGACAAGGCGGGCGAGCGGATCCTCGAGGGGCTGGTGCTCGACGCGGAGAAGCGGCTTCACGACGAGGGCATCGCGGGGACATCTTCCTGTTCAAGAACAACACCGACTCTGCGGGCAACTCATATGGCTGTCACGAGAACTACCTCGTCGGACGGCATGGCGAGTTCAGTCGGCTCGCCGACGTCCTCATCCCGTTTCTCGTCACCCGTCAGCTGATCTGCGGAGCGGGAAGGTGTTGCAGACGCCACGAGGCGCCGTCTACTGCGTGAGTCAGCGCGCCGAACACATCTGGGAGGGTGTGTCCTCGGCGACGACCCGGTCCCGCCCGATCATCAACACTCGTGATGAGCCGCATGCCGATGCGGAGCGCTATCGCCGCCTGCACGTCATCGTCGGGGACTCGAACATGAGTGAGACCACCACCATGCTCAAAGTGGGATCCGCCGATCTCGTCCTTCGCATGGTCGAGCAGGGCGTCACCTTCCGTGACTTGACGCTGGAGAACCCGATCCGCGCAATCCGCGAGATCTCGCATGACCTGTCCGGATCTCGCTCGGTCCGCCTCGCCGCCGGACGCACCGCGTCGGCGCTCGAGATCCAACGCGAGTACTACGGGCGCGCCGTCGACTTCATCGAGCGGACTGGCGGCGACCCGATATCCAAGCAGGTTCTCGAGCTATGGGGTCGCACGCTGGATGCCGTCGAAGCCGGCGATCTGTCGCGCATCGACCGGGAGATCGACTGGGCGACCAAATACCAGCTGATCGAGCGATATCGGGCCAAGCACAACCTTCCCTGTCTTCACCTCGCATCGCCCAACTGGATCTGGCCTATCACGACATCCAACGCAACCGCGGCCTGTACTACCTGCTCCAAAAGCGGAGGGCGGTCGACCGGGTGACCACGGACCTCGCGATATTCGAGGCCAAGAACGTGCCTCCGCAAACGACCCGCGCCAAGCTGCGGGGCGACTTCATCCGCCGGGCGCAGGAGAAGCGTCGGGACTTCACGGTGGATTGGGTGCATCTGAAGCTGAACGACCAGGCCCAGCGCACCGTGCTGTGCAAGGACCCGTACCGCAGCGTCGACGACCGGGTTGAGAAGCTCATCAACTCGATGTAATTCCGAGGCGGCGGACGAGGAGCAAGCAGGTGGCGGGAGGGACCGAAACAACGATCCTGCTTGTCCGCCATGGCGAGAGCACGGACAACGTCGCCCGCCGATTGGGCTCGCTCGGCCCGGGTGCACCACTGACCGACCGGGGCCGGGCTCAGGCCAGAGCGCTGGCGCTTCGGCTTGCTTCCCGCAATGTCGCGGCGGTCTACGTGTCACCGTTGCTCCGCGCCCGCCAGACCGCCGAAATTCTCGCCGCAACGCTCGGCCGCGGCATCTCCACTCGCGACGAACTGCGGGAGATCGGCCTCGGCCTGACTGAGGGAAGCACCGCCGAATCGGACATTGCCCGGGTCGGCGCACAATACCTGCGGTGGCTGTCGGGTCACCTCACCGAAGCGCTCGACGGCGACGAGTCAGGCAGTGATGTGGTCGCCCGGATGTCGGCGACCCTGGCGACGCTGGCTAGCGCTCATCCCGGTGGGACGGTTGTCGCGGTAAGCCACGGTGGCGCGATCGGCCTGGCGGTCTCGATGCTGGCCGACAACGTCACCGACGACTACGCGATGACCCATCCGCTCGCCAACTGCGGCGTCGCCGAGATCGTCCACAGCGACGGCCGGTGGACGCTGCGATCGTGGAGCGGGGACCCGGATCGGGCGCCTCACCCCGGTGACCTGATCGACCTCGTCGGCCGGTCCGATGCCGAACAGGTTCGAGCGCGTCAGGGAAACGCGGTCGCTGCCGTCGACGTCGGAGGTGTCCCGTGCGTACACGTCGACATCCCACAGGCATGGGGACCCATGCGTCGTTCACCGAACGGTCCGATCTTCCCTCCGACGAGATCGTCGACGCGGTATGCCACTGGCTTGATGAGAGAAGTCCGGGGTCATGGCAGGTCACGGCCCGGCCGGAGCAGGTCGAAGCCATGGCCGCTCGCGGTCTGCACGTACTGCGCGAGCTGACGGTTCTGATTACCGATGCGTCGCCCTCGCCGAGTACGCCGGACGGCGTCACCATCGGCCCCGCTTCGAGCGTGGCGGAGTTCCTGGCCGTGTTTGGTGCCGACCTCGCTCCCGTGGTCACCGGAGAGTTCGGCCGACCCGGCCAAGAGTTCCTGGTTTTGCGGGACGGCGATCGGCCGCTGGCCTGCGCCCGGCTGAGTGCGGCGGCGGGTTGCGAGTGTCTTTCTGGCGTTGTCGTGCGCCCGGATCGGCGGGGCAGGGCCTCGGGACCGTTGTCTCCGCTGCCGCCACCGCCCAGGCGGTGAGCCAGACCGGACTGGCTTGGCTGCACTGCGAAGCAGATCTGATCGGCTTCTACGAGCGGCTCGGCTATCGCCAGCTCACCCGGCACGTGCACCTCGGGCCGCCGGCAGCCTCTAGAAAGCCCCGATGTTCGGATCACCGATCACCGCAGCGCAGGCGGCGTAGCGACCAGCTGCCGCGGCAGCGAGAAATACGCGCGGTCCTCGTCGACGCCTCGTCCCATTGTCGACAGCACTCACCGGCAGCCTTCGAAGGCAGCATCGAGGCCATCGGTCGCCACCGTGACGATGCGATGGCGTCCGGCGAGTGGCGCGAGGTCGGCCGCCACCGCCTGAGCAAGCGCGGCCGGCAGACCGGCAGGGACGACGAGGTCGGCCGCCACCAGCGCTACCCGACCGAAGGCAGTGACAGCGTGGTGTGAAACTCCCGGTGCCGTTCCCGGGGATCGGCGTCCGAGATCCGCAGCGCGCCGACCGGCCGGCCGCCGAGGACACCGACGGCGTTGACGACCTCGCCAGCGGCGACTCCGGAGAACCCCACGGGGTGTTGGTCCCCAGATTGCCCGGTCCCTGAGCAACAACTGCGATGTCCGCAGTGAGAACATGACGAGCCGCCAGCGAGACCAGTGTGGACGGTTACGGCCTCCAGGTCGCCACCGAAGGCTTGTCCAGTCGAAACGGTGCCACAGAGTAAGCCCCGCAGGTCGGCGAGCGTGTGCGAGTACCACAGGGGCAGCGCGCCACCGTCGGTCAGCACATACGGCGACGCGGGCGCCCGGCCGATCGAGCAGCGCGCCGGCGAGGATCGCCGGCAGGGCCGAGTGCAGATCGGCCACCACAACCGGCATGCCGTCCAGCGACGTCGCCGCCGCGATTGTCGCGTGATGCGGCGAATCCGGCTCGTCAACACCCAACACGGAGGCCTGGGTCGGGGTGTAGCGGGCTTTGACGAGATGTCCTGGACCCGATGAGTCGGCCGGTAGCCGATCGGGCAGAGCAACGACAATCGCGTGCCCGCCGGTACCCAGACCAGCCTCAGGGCGGTCGTGTTGAGCACGGCCCGGTCGCCCGGCTCCGGGGCGCCGACAAGCGGAACGTAGGCCAGTGCCGGTGTCAGGCCATCGCCAGCTACGTCCACGATGACCTGCGCACCCCGGTCCACTGCCGTCCGACCGCAGTTACGGTCCCGGCCCGCCAGCGGATCACCGGCCACACTGTAACTGCCGTGCGTGACCCGGCTCTCATCGGCAATGATCGGGACCATGAGTCTGCGCTGTTGCGGCCTCGCGCAGCCCGTTGCGAAGCGGTCCGTACCGGGCAGGTGGGGTCATGGCGGGTAGGCGAGCCGCCGCCCGGCGGGCCAGGCAGCGCATTAGTTTCGAGGACATGGCAGCGCGACGCGCCGAACGGCTGGTGAACCTCGTCATCTGCTTGCTCTCGACCCGTCAATTCCTCACGGCGGAACGGGTCCAGGACGCGGTGCCGGGGTACGAGCCGGCCGACGGGGATCCGAGGACGGACGAAGCCTTCAAGCGGATGTTCGAACGCGACAAGGCGGAACTGCGTGACCTCGGCATCCCGCTCGAGACCGGCCGGAACAGCATTTTCGACGCCGAGGACGGCTACCGGATCACCCGGCGCAAGTACGAGCTCCCGCCTATCACGTTCGACCCGGCGGAGGCGGCCGCGGTTAGCCTCGCTGCTCGCCTGTGGCAGTCCGCGACCCTCGGCGCACCGGCCCGCAACGCACTGATCAAAGCTGCGCGCGGGCGGCACGGATGTCGCCGCGGGCGATGCACCGGGCGCGCAGCCGCACGTCGACGCAAGTGATCCGGCCCTGCCGCCGCTGCTCGATGCGGCCAGGCACGCCCGAGTCGTGACTTTCGACTACCTCAAGGCGGGCGAGCACGATCCAGAACGACGCACGGTCCAGCCGTGGGGGTGCTGTCATGGCGGCGCCGCTGGTACGTCGTGGGACACGATCTCGACCGCGGTGAGGCGCGCAGCTTCCGGCTGTCTCGCGTGGTAGGCGCTGTCGACGTCAGTGGCCCACCAGGCGCGTTCCAGCGGCCCGACGTCGACCTGCTCGGCTACGTGGCGAGCCGCGGCCCGGATTCCACGCAGGTGGCCCGGGTGGCGGTGTACGGACCGGGGTTGGGCGAGCTTCGACGAATCGCTGCGAGCGAAGCGGACGGAGTTCTGACCATCCACTACGCCGACCTGCGATGGATGGCCAGAATCGTTGCCAGCGCCGGGCGATCGGCTCGAGTGCTGGACCCACCGGAACTAGTTGACGCCGTCGTTGCGCGACTCACTCCCACCGCGCGAGCGGCACATCACCTGGCCGCGGGGGAGTCGGACGATGACCGGCGAGCGTGAGCGACTGCCTCGGCTCCTATCGCTGGTGCCGTACCTGCAGGCGCACCCCGGCGTGGCGATCGCGACGGCGGCAGCGGATTTCGGGGTGAGCGAGGCAGCTGCGTCGCGACCTGCAACTGCTGTGGATGTGCGGGCTGCCCGGACACGGGCCCGGAGATCTCATCGACCTGTCGTTCGAGGTGACTCGGTATCGGTGATCTTCGACGCCGGAATCTCCCGGCCACTGCGGCTCACCGCCGAAGAGGCCCTCGCTCTCGTCGTCGCCCTGCGCACCCTGATGGAGACACCCGGCCTGACCGACCGGGCCGCCGTCCGAGCGGGCCCTGGCCAAGGTTGAGGCCGCAGCCGGCGGATCCAGTCGACGCAGCGGACACGGTGGCCGTGGCGTTCGACCAGGTGGACCGACTGCAGCTCGTCGTCGGAGCAGGCGGTCGAGGAGCAGCGGGCGCTGGCCCTGCGTTACTACACGGCCACCCGCGACGAGACGACCGACCGGACCGTCGATCCCATGCGGATGTTCACCATGGACGGCCGGTTCTATCTGGAGGCCTGGTGCCGGCGGGCCGAAGGAATGCGGGTGTTCCGGCTCGACCGCATCGAGAACGCCCGGCTTCTCGACGAACCGGCCCGGCCGCCGGCCGAGGCCCACCTGCGGGACCTGTCCGAGGGCGTGTACACGCCGGCTCCCGAGCATCTGCTGGTCGTGTGCGGTAGCACCCGCATACGGCTGGGTGGCGGACTACTACCCGGTGACCGAGGACACGCGCGATCGGGGACGGCCAGCGCCAGATCAGCGTGCGGGTTGCGGATCCGGCCTGGGTGCGGGCGCTCGTCCTCGGTTCGGCCGGGCAGGTCGAAGTGTTGTCGCCGGAGTGGCTGGCTGAGTCGGTGGCCACCGAGGCGGCCGCAGCGATCGACGCGTACGCGACGTTCTAGCAGGCCCCATCCAGGCGGCCGCAGTAAAGTCTGCGGAGTGTGGTGGGTAGTGGCGATCGCGTGGGGCGCTGCGTTGATCGTTGCCGTCGTCGTTCTCGGCTCATGTCTGTATGAGCTGTCCTGGAAGTCCGAACGGCTGAGGAAGGACGTCGCCCTGCTCACCGATACGGAGGCCGGAGCTCACCACGTTGCAGGCCCAGATACACACGGCGCAGGAGCGCCTGGCGATCCTTCGATTGGAACGTTGAACTGATGGTCCGGCTGCGGCTGCGTAGCCGTCGACGCAGGAATCCCGAAGGCCGCATGTCGGTCATGTCCCACCTGCGTGAGCTCCGCCGCCGGATCGTGATCATCTTGCTGATCATCGCGGCGGGGGCCGTGGTGGGCTGGATTTTCTACGATCCGATATTGACCATCCTGAAGCACCCGTACTGCAGCGTCCCGGCGTCGCACCGATTTCCGCCGAACTCGACGGACTGCGAGCTGATATTCACCGCGCCGCTGGACGGCTTCACCACGCGGCTGAAGGTGTCGGTGATCGCCGGCGCGGTGCTGACCGCGCCATTGTGGCTGTATCAGATCTGGGCGTTCATCACGCCGGGGCTACGCAAGAACGAGCGCAGATACACGCCTGATCTTCGTTGCCGCGTCGACCGTGCTGTTCGCCGCGGGCGTGTACCTGGCCTACGTCGTATTGGCCAAGGGGCTTGCAGGTGCTGATCAGGGCCGCTGGCTCCGGCGCGGTCGCGACGCTGACCGTCAACAGCTATCTGTCGTTCGTCATTCTCATGCTTGTCATCTTCGGAGCGTCCTTCGAACTGCCCCTGCTGATCGTCATGGCCAACCTGGTTGGCGTGCTTCCCGCCAAGCTGCTCAAGCGGTTCCAGCGCGGCGGCATCTTTCCTGATCTTCCTGTTCGCCGCCGTGGCGACGCCGAGCACCGACCCGTTCACGATGTGCGCGATGGCGATACCTCATGGTGTGTGCTGCCTCGAGGCTCCGTGCTCTTCGCCGTCCTGCACGACCGGCGCAAGGCGCGCCGGAAGGCAGAAGCGGCCGCGCAGGCCCGAGCGAACGCGCTGGACGACGACACCCCGTCTGTTATCGATCCGATTCCGCGCCGGCTGCCGGAAACCTGGTCGGAAGCAACGTGAGTGGCGATCCCGGCTCGGCCGATTCACCCTCCCCAGCAGACCCGCTCGTCATATCGTGAACGGTCATGACTGACGATGCCCTCGACCCGGCTGCTCGCTGACACGCACCATGGCGTCCTGGTCACGTTGCGCTCGAACGGGCGTCCTCAGCTGTCGAACGTGAGCCATACCTTCGATCCCGGGACGCGCCTGGTGCGCGTCTCCGTGACCGACACTCGAGCCAAGGTCCGCAACTGTGCGCCGCGATCCGCGGGCCAGCTTCCACGTGACCAGTCGAGACTTCTGGCGCTGGGCGGTCGCAGACGGCATTGCCGAGCTGACGCCAGTCGCGACCGATCCGCAGCGACGCCACCGTCGGAGGAGCTGATCGAGATCTATCGCGCCATCGCGGGGAGCATCCGGACTGGGACGATTTCCGACGGGCCATGGTCGCCGATCGACGGCTCGTGCTTCCGGCTGCGAGTAGAGCGCATCTACGGCAACGGCCTGACGCATTCGGCCGGGAGCCGCTGCCGCGGGAGCCGGAGCCTCGCGCCCGGGTGAACTCTCCATACCGTGGTGCCTCTCGTGCCGCTATGCTAATGAACATGATTGTCAATTCGGCTTTCATTCGCTGGTGGCGAGAGCGCCCGCGCTGCCGTACGTTCGCGGGCGATGGTCCGGCGAATTGCCGCTGTGGTACTGACCCCGGCGCCGGCGTTGATCGCGCTGACGGCCTGCAGCTCGAACCCGAACGACTCCGCCTCTGCGGCCGCAGCGGGCCAGCCGGTGCGGGTCGTGGCGTCGACGAACGTCTACGGGGACATCGCCCAGCAGATCGGGGGCGACCAGGTACAGGTCACCTCGATCATCAGCGACCCGAGCCAAGACCCGCACTCCTACGAGGCCAGTCCGCAGAACCAGTTGGCCCTGTCCAAGGCCCGCGTGATCATCGAGAATGGCGGCGGATACGACGACTTCGTGGATGTTATGCGGCACTCGGCAGCTCGTCCCGACGTGGTTGTGCTCAATGCGGTGGAGATCTCCGGTCGAAGTGCCGCGGACCCAGGACTCAACGAACACGTCTGGTATGACTTCCCGTCGATGCGCGAGCTATCAGCGAAGCTCGCCGACGCACTCATACAGGCCGATCCCGGATCGGCCGCCACCTTCCGTGCCAACGCCGCCATGTTTGCGACCAAGCTTGGTGCCCTGGAGAAGGCGGAGGCGGCGATCCGAGCCAAGTTCGCCGGTGTCGGCGACGCGGTGACCGAGCCGGTGCCGCTGTACCTGCTTGACGCCTGCGGCCTCGACAACCGCACGCCTGCCGCCTTCAGCCACGCTATCGAGGAGGGAACCGGGCGTCCCGCCGCGGGCGCTGAATCAGATGCTCACCCTGGTCGAGGGAGGAAGGTCGCCCTACTCGCCTATAACGAGCAGACCTCCAGCCCGGAAACCGAGAAAGTCCTGAACGCGGCGCGCCAGCACGGCGTTGCCGTCGTGCCGGTCACGGAGACGCTCCCGCCCGGCCAGGACTATCTGAGCTGGATGACCGCCAATGTCGCCGCCGTTGACCAAGCGCTTCGCCCATGACCACGACATCAGACCCGGTGCTTGCGGTGCGCTCGGCGTCGCTCACCCTCGCGAACCGCACCTTGTGGTCCGGGCTCGATCTGGACGTGCGGGAGGCGAGTTCCTCGCGGTACTGGGCGCGAACGGGTCCGGCAAGACCACCCTGCTGCGGGCTGTGCTCGGCCTGCAGCCGCTCACCCATGGCTCCATCACCGTTTGCGGACGCCCGGCTCAACGGGGCAGCGACCTGATCGGTTACGTGCCGCAAGAGCGGCGGCTGGAACCGCCGGCTCCGCTCCGGGCGGCCGATCTCGTGGAGATGGGCCTGGACGGCCATCGGTTGGGGCCGGGCTGGTTCGAGGGCCGTCAGCGGCGCCAGCGGGTGGCCGAAATTCTCGCCGCAGTCGGCGCGAGTGAGTTGGCGGACACACCGGTGGCGAAACTGTCCGGGGGAGCAGCAACGGGTGCGGATTGCCCAGGCGCTCGCTACCGAGCCCCGCCTGCTCCTCTGCGACGAGCCCTTGTTGTCGCTGGATCCGCGCCACCAGCGCGAAGTCGTCCGCCTGATCGACGATCGCCGCCGAGCCAAAGGAACCGCCATCCTGTTCGTGACCCACGAGATCAACCCAGTCCTGCCGTACGTCGACCGGGTGCTGTACCTGGCTGACGGCCGGTTCCGGATCGGCAGCGTCGACGAGGTCATGACCTCCCGAAGCCTGTCCGACGCTCTACGGCGCCCGGATCGAGGTGATCCGTATCGACGGGCGGATTGTCGTGGTCGGAGTCCCCGACCACGGGACGGGCTCGACAGCGACTGACGGCAGCTACGCCGCGACCGGGAGCGCCTCATGACAACGTTCGCTGTCGCGTCGAGCGAACCGGGCCTGTGGAAGCAGATCTTCAACTTCGACAGCTACGGCGACTTGCTGGCGCTGCTCCACAACTCCGGTGATCGCGGGCGCGGTACTCGGCATCGTTGGCGGGCTGATCAGCGTGCTTCGTCATGATGCGCGACCTGCCGTTCGCAGTTCACGGCATCAGCGAACTGTCCTTCGCCGGTGCGCCGCCGGCGCGCTGTTTCATCGGCGTCAACGTGGTCGTGGGCGCGGTCACCGGCTCGTGCTCGCCGCCGTCGTGATCGGCGCGCTCGGTGTCCGGGCTCGGGAGCGCAACTCGATCATCGGCGTGCTCATGCCGTTCGGGCTCGGTCTTGGCGTGTTGTTCCTGTCCCTGTACAAGGGCCGATCGGCGAACAAGTTCGGGCTGCTGACCGGCCAGATCGTCGCCATTGATACCCTCAGCTTTCATGGCTGATCGGTATCGGCCTGGTGGTGTTGGCGAGTCTTGCTCCTGATGTGGCGGCCGTTACGGTTCGCGAGCCTTGATCCCGAGGTGGCCGCCGCCCGGGGTTCCGGTCCGGCTCCTCTCGCCGATCTTCATGCTCGTCCTCGGCTGGCCATCGCCGCATCGGTGCAGGTGGTCGGCGCGTTGCTCGTGTTGAGCATCGTGTGCACACCCGCAGCTGCGGCGATGCGGGTGACGGCATCGCCAGAGCCACCGTCGCACTGAGCGTCCTGTTCGCGACGGTCGCCATGGTCGGCGGCACGCTGCTCGCGCTCGGCAGCTCCATTCCGATCAGCCCGTACGTCACGACGATCTCGTTTGCCTGCTACGTCGGGTGCCGCCTCGTCGGATCGCGGCGCGAACGGCGCACGCAAGCATGCGGCGCGCCACCGAGGAGATAGCCGAACCGGTGCCTGAGACCGCGGTGCCCGCGCACCACCCCTGACGTTGTGCTGTCAGCCCATCCTCGAATCCCTTAATGTCGATAACGATTACCAGTGAAGAGGTGCTGACATGGCAGCCCCGCACGGAATCCGGCGCGGCCGGGCGTACCGATCGACGCGCCAGGGCGACCTGGTCCGGGCGCAACTAGGGGCGGGGAGGGCTTCCGCAGCGCGCAGTCCGTCTTCTCCGAGCTGCGCGGCTCAGGGCGAGACGATCGGGCTGTCGACCGTATATCGGCACCTGCAAACGTTGGCCGACGCCGGCGATGCCGACGTACTGCAAACGCCTGAGGGTGAGGCGCTGTACCGGCTCTGCGGCCAGACCAGACCACATCATCACCATCTGGTCTGCCGGACGTGCGGACGCACCGAGGAGATCGAAGGCGCCGCCGTGGAACGCTGGGCGGCCCGGGTAGCTGATGACCACGGATTCACCGATGTCGATCACACTGTCGAACTGCTGGGCCTGTGCGCGGCGTGCTCGGCGAGCACGATCGTCCCTGATCCGATCTTTGGCCCGATGTCGCGGCAATTGTTCTCGGCGTTGCGCGAGGACGCTGATGGCGTAGTGCCGGTCGAGGCGGTCGACCAATCCAGCGGGTGGTGGCGCGCGTCGGCGGTGGATGTCGGCGTAGTTCGTGTTCGACCGGAGCCGCGCCGTCGATGAGCTTGCCCTGGGTCGACGTGGTCGGGTAGCAGTCGGCCGTCGGCGCGCAGGAACCGGAACCGGCCTCGGCCGAGCCGCTGAATTCGGAATTTCCCGTTGTGATGGGCGCGGTGACGGGCCGCGCACAGCAGCACCAAGTTCGCGAGGTTCGTTGGGCCGCCGTGATAGCCAGTGCCGCACGTGATGGGCGTGCAGGTCGCGGGTGTTGGCGCAGCCCGGGTGCGTGCAGCAGCCATCGTCGCGCAAGTAGTAGCGCCCGGTACAGCCGGTCGCTGACCACCCTGATGCAGAACGGCCGAGGTCGAGCACGGTGCCGTCCCGGTCATGCACGGCGGTGCGGATCCGGCCGGCGCAGGTCAACCGCTGCACCACGGCATCCGGCAGCCCTGGCCCGCCGGCCGGCCGCGCGCGTACGGATTTTAGCAGCTTTACGTGGGTGTCGTTCGTCGCCGATGCTGGATCCAGCGTGACTTCTGCGGATCGCCAGTGGTGCGTTCAGCGGAACGCGGCTCGGCGGGGCCGCATGCGGCGCGCGCGCCATCGCCGCCAGGCATTCGGCGGCGCGGCAGGCGGCGGCTGAGGTGGATAAGGACGCCCGTTCGTCCCCACGCAGCCCTCGTAGCGGTTTGCGTGTCGGCGACGACGGCCAGCGCGATCTCGGCCATCCGGCCAGCGCCGCAGCAGGGTCGATGCGCCGGCGCGGCGGCGATCGTCTCGATGGCGGCCTGCACGATCGCGCCATGTTCCGGATCGAGCCGCGCGTGCATTCGCCACGCCTCTGGCTAGACCAAGGAATGCGACACATACTCTTCTGCGTGCCCGCCTTGCTGTCGCCATTCCTGACGGTGCGCAGGCCGCGCGGACCAGCGTCTCCAGCTGCCCGGTGCGTACCGTTCACGGCCGCGTCGATCGGTCCTCGATGAGCCTGTGTCGCCGTCAGCGGGCGAGCTGGGAGAATCGCCCGCACCTGCGAATAGGACAACCGCCCGGCGCCCATGGCTGCGGCCAGTTCAGGGAGGCCAGCGCCCGCGCCACCCGAACGTGCTCGACCGCGGTGCGATGCGCCAAACCCCGCAATAACGCCCCAGCCAGGCCGTGGACGCCAGCCCGAACGCCGCGCAGCCCCCGCAGGCGTCGAACTGCGCAACCAAGAGCAGCCAACGACAAGTAGCCGCGCGCCAGACGGCCGGCCAAGGCGACGATCTATGACCCGAGTTCGTCGACCGAGAGTGGCATCATCTGGCCGAGCGGAGCCGACACACACTCAGCACGGAAGGAGCAGAAGGTGTTGTCGCAGAAGGGGAATCCGTCATCGCCATGGAGATGAAACTAACCGAGCACTCCGACAGATTCGGGCCAAAGTTAGCTGAACCCAGCTGACTCCGGCGATCAGTCCGTCGCCGGCAGAGCGATTACGCAGCCAGCCGAGAGCGGGCCGCGCATCCGGCGGTAACGGAGTTTGCCGGGCAGTATCCGTTTGACCTCGACGATTTCCAGCTCGAAGCGTGTCGAGCCCTGGAAGAGGGATCGAGCGTGTTGGTCTGCGCCCCGACCGGGGCCGGCAAGACCGTCGTGGGGAGTTCGCGGTATTTCTGGCGCTGGCGGGCGGGCAGAAGTGCTACTACACGACACCGATCAAGGCGCTGTCGAATCAGAAGTACAACGACCTGGTCGACCGTCACGGATCCGACCGCGTTGGCCTACTGACCGGAGACAACTCCATCAACGCCGCGGCACCCATTGTGGTCATGACGACCGAGGTCCTGCGCAACATGCTCTACGTCGGCAGTGACGCGTTGACCGGCTTGGGCTACGTCGTGATGGACGAGGTGCACTACCTGGGCGATCGGTTCCGCGGGGCAGTCTGGGAGGAGGTGCTGATACACCTGCCGGACTCCGTGCGACTGGTGTCGCTGTCGGCAACGGTCAGCAACGCGGAGGAGTTCGGCGACTGGCTGGTGACCGTACGCGGGGACACCCGGGTGATCGTCCACGAGCAACGCCCGGTGCCGCTCTGGCAGCACGTGCTGGTCGGTTCCCGCCTGTTCGATCTGTTCCAGGACGCCGACGCGACAAGCGCGACGGTCGAGGGATCGGCGGACGTCAATCCTGAGCTGCGCCAATACCTGTCCGATCGGATGCGCGCTTCGGACGGTCGGCACGCGGGGACGCGTCCGTCGGCGCGGCGCTGGCTGGCGCCCGCCGCACCGGCCGGACGTGGTCGCGCGGTTGGATCGCGAGGGCTTGCTGCCGCTCATCACCTTCATCTTCAGCCGCGTCGGGTGCGACGCGGCAGTACGCCAGTGCGTGCAAGCGGGGCTCTGGCTGACCGATCCGGCGGAACGCGACGAGATCACCGCGCTCGTGGAGGAGCGAACGGCCGGGATTCCGTCGGAGGACCTCGAGGTGCTCGGATACTGGGAATGGCTCGACGGACTGCGCCGCGGGGTGGCCGCACACCATGCCGGCTTGATACCAGCGTTCAAGGAGACCGTCGAAGAGCTGTTCGTCCGCGGTCTGGTCCGCGCTGTGTTCGCCACCGAGACGCTCGCTTTGGGCATCAACATGCCAGCCCGCTGTGTGCTGCTCGAGCGGCTGACGAAGTTCAACGGTGAGACCCACGCCGACATCACGCCTGGGGAGTACACGCAGCTCACCGGTCGGGCCGGGCGACGGGGATCGATATCGAGGGGCATGCCGTCGTCGTCGTGTGGAGCCGGACATCGATCTGGCCCGGGTGGCCGGTCTGGCCGCCAACCCGGACGTACCCACTGCGATCCTCGTTCCGCCCGTCGTACAACATGGCGGTCAATCTGGTCGGTCAAATGGGCCGGTCCGCCGCCCGCGCACTGCTCGACGCATCGTTCGCGCAGTTCCAAGCCGACCGTGGCGTCGCGCGGGCCTGGTGGCCCAGATCCGGCGCAACGAGAAGTCGCTCGACGAGTACGCCACGCGAATGAGTTGCGATCGTGGCGACTTCCGCGGAGTACATGGCGTTGCGCCAGGAGCTCTCAGAGCGCGTGAAGCCGCGCTGGCGCGCGCGGCATCCCGCGAGAGGCGAGGGCCGTGGCGGCGTCCCTGGAGGCCCTGCGAACCGGAGACGTCATTCAGGTGCCGGCCGGCCGGCGTGCCGGGCTCGCCATCGTCCTGGATCCAGGCGTGACGCCACGGGACGATCCCCGCCCGCTGGTACTGACCGAACGCCGGTGGGCCGGCCGGTTGTCCATGATGGATTTTCCGATAGCCGTCGAGACGATTGGCAGCGTCCGCGTTCCGCGCCACTTCAACCACCGGTCTCCGCAGGAACGGCGGGATCTGGCATCGGCGCTGCGACGGGTTGCTGTTCCGCCGGGGCCCAGCCGAGGAAGGGGAGCCCACAGCACTCCGATGAGGAGGTCGCGCGGCTGCGCGCTGCGGTTCGATGCCCATCCTTGTCATGGGTGTCCTGACCGCGACGAGCATGCCCGCTGGGCCGAGCGGTATCGCCGGCTGCAACGGGAGAATGCGGGCCTTGTCCGCAGGGTGGAGGGGCGCACGGACTCGCTCGGGCGCACGTTTGATCAGATCTGCGCACTGCTCGATCAGCGCGGTTACCTGCGCCGGCGACGAAGCAACACCTGCCGGTCGCCGGCTCGCGCGCATCTGGTCCGAGTCAGATCTGGTCGTCGCGGAGTGCCTGCGCGACGGCGTCTGGGATGCGCTCGATCCCGCCGAGCTTCGCCGCGGTGGTGTCGACGCTCGTCTACGAGGCCCGCCGCGACGAGCCCGCCGGGGAGCGGATGCCGACCGCAGCCGTTCGCGACGCATTTGCCGACACCCTGCGGGTCTGGGGCGACATCACCGAGGACGAGGCCGATCTTGGACTTGCCAGCTAGCCGGGAACCGGAACTGGGCTTCGTCTGGCCGGTTTACCGCTGGGCCCGGCGCGAGAGCCTGAGTCGTGCACTCGGCGGTTCCGGCGACGCGATCAGCGCGGAGCTGTCAGCAGGCGATTTCGTCCGATGGTGCAAACAGGTCCTCGACCTGCTGGATCAGATCGCGACGGCACCGGGCGAGACGGACTCCCCGGTGCGCGAACGGGCGAGATCAGCGTCTCGAGCCCTGCGGCGAGGGGTTGTGGCGCAAGGCATGCAGCCGTAACTTCCGCGTGTGGTCGCTGCATAGGCGCGCAGTAGCGTAGACCGTGTGGCGTACGGGACGGGACCGACGGAGGGCCAGATGGAACCCGAGAACAGGGGCACAGTCCGCACCTCCGCCTCCGGCCCAGCGGCCCGACGACCCGGCAGAGTCCGGCGGGCCAGACCGACCGAGGACCGAAGGCGGCTCCACCGAGAGCGAGGATCCCACTCGGGTCATGCCGGCGGTATCGGGCTCCGCAGCGAGCGAGCGCTCCAACGCCACCACCGACCCCGCCGAGCCGGTTCGGACGACCGGTCGACCCCAGCCGCCTGTCGAGCTACCCGCGCTACACCGATTCCGGCTATACCCAGCCGGGACCCGACCAGCCGGGATACCCCAGTCGGGCTACGACCGGTCGGGATACGACCAGTCGGGATACGGGAGCTACGGGCAGCCTGGCGGTTATCCGTCGGAGGGCTACGGACGATCGGGATACGGGCAGCAGTCCGGATATCCGGGCACGGACTACGGCCAGTCGGGTTATGGCCAGTCGGGTTATGGCCAGCGGCGATTACGGCGCCGGGCAGTACGCTCCGCCGTCCTACGGCCAGCAGGACTACCCGCACGCAGGCGCTACGGGCAGCCGGGCTATCCGTCGCCGGGCTATGGGCAGCAGTCCTACGGCCAGCAGGACTACCCGACCGAGAGCTACCCGCAGTCCGGCTATGCGGTCCGGCGGCTACGGCGCTCCGGCGGGTAGCTACCAGCGGCCGGGTTACCCGACGAGCTATCAGCCGGGTTACCCCGCCACCGCTGCACCGGGCGCCGAGTCGACCCGCCGCAAGTCGCGTCGTCGCAACGTGGCTGAGCCTTCTCGTTATCGCCGTCGTGCTTGCCATCGCGGGAGTCGTCCTCTTCCTCACACCCGGTCTGCTTGTCACGAAGTACCTCAGTCACTCCGCCGTGGAGCAATTCATTCAGAGCGACCCGGCGACCGGATTCACCAATGTCAAGTGCAACAACGGCGAGGACGTCAAACTCAAGAAGGGCGCCACGTTCACCTGCACTGCGGACGGCGGCAAGAAGGCAACCGTCACGATCACGAGCAGCAGCGGGGACTACACCTGGTCACCGAGCTGACCGCGATGCGGCCATACCGTTGAGCACTCGATTGAACGAGATTCTCGATTCCGTAGCGGTCCGCCAACGACACGACCGCATCCGGATCGGCCGGCTCAGCGGGAACGGCGTCGTCGATCGCGTCGATCGGAGCATCCGTTCGGCCACGGACGACAGCGGGCGCGGCAAGCAGGTAGTCCTCCGCCGCCAGCACCTTCGCCGCCGCGCCGGCCGGGAAGCCGGCTGACCCGTTGTGCGCGGCCTCGACGATCGCCTCGACCGTCCCGAACCGGACGACGAGCGCCGCGGCTGTCTTCGCGCCAATTCCGCTGACCCCTGGTAGCCCGTCGCTCGCATCCCCGCGGAGGACGGCGAAATCGGCGTAACGAGCGGCCGGCACCCCGAACCGCGCCAAGATCTCGTCCGGCCGAGAACCTCGAGCTTCGCCACCCACGGCCGGTGTACAAGATCGTGACCCGATCCGTGGCGAGGGCCATCAGGTCGCGGTCACCGCTCACCACCTCGCACGGCTCACGGTCACGCGCGGCCAGCGTGGCGATCACGTCGTCTGCCTCGAAGCCTTCTGCCCCGGCCGTCGCCAGCCCCAGCGCCGCCAACGCGTCGAGCAGCACCGGAACCTGCGGCACCAGAGCATCGGGGATCTGCTCCCCGCCAGCTGGCGCCACCCGATGGGCCTTGTAGGACGGCAGCAGCTTGACCCGGAAGGCGGGGCGCCAGTCCAGGTCGAGGCATGCCACGTAGCGGTTCGGCCGGCGGCGCTGCAGCAAGGTGGCCGTCATGTCGAGGAAGCCGCGTACCGCATTGATGGGCATCCCGTCCGGCGCGGTCACCGAGTCCGGGACTCCGAAGAACGCCCGGAAGTACAAAGACGCCGCGTCCACGAGCATCAAGGGCACCGGATGACGGTAGCCTGCCGATCGTGCTGACGATCATCGGCGAGGCACTGGTCGATCTCGTGGACTCGGGAGATCTGGAGACCTTCACGGCACACCCGGAGGGAGCCCGCTCAACGTCGCAGTGGGCCTCGCCCGGCTGGACCACGACGCGTGCCTGATGGCTCGGCTGTCCGGCGACACGTTTGGACGGGTGTTGCGGCGGCACGCCGAGCGCAATCGCGCGTCGACCTGCGGGCGTCGACGGCTGCGACCGAGCCGCACCACGCTGGCCGTCAGTCGTCTCCTTGGACGAGGAGGGCGGGCGTCCTGCGACTTCTACCTCGACGCCACCGCCGATTGGCAGTGGTCGGCCGAGGAACTAGCCCGCCTGCCCGATCAGACGACGATCCTGCACACCGGTTCCCTCGCATCGTGGACCCCCGGGCGGCGATCTGATCGCGGCCCTGGTGCGCCGGGTTCGGGCCGCGGGCGAGATCATCCTCAGCTACGACCCGAATGTGCGACCCAGGTTGCTCGGGGCACCGGAACGCGGCCAAGCGCTCGTCGAACGCAACGTGGCCGCCGCACACGTGGTGAAGGCCAGCGATGAGGACCTCCGCTGGCTCTATCCGGACAAGTGGCCCGCGACCGTCGCTGCCGACTGGCTCAAACTCGGGGCCGGTGTCGTCGTCGTCACCCAGGGGCACAGGGCGCGACCGCCTACACCGACCACACCCGTCCGGTGCAGCGCGCCGCACCGGTCATCACGCTGGTCGACACCGTCGGCGCTGGCGACGCCTTCACCAGCGGCTTGCTCAGCGCTCTTGACGACATGCACCTCGACGCCTCCGGCCTGGCTGCGCTCGGGGAAGCGGACCTCGCCGAGATCGTCGACCACGCGATCCTGGTGTCAGCGCTGACCTGCGAAGCGGGCTGGGGCCGATCCGCCCAGCCGAGCCCAGGTTGCTGTCGCCCGTTCACGGCTCGTGGGACGCCCGCGGCCCACGGCCGCCGGGCCGAGCCGCGCGTCAATCCGCCCGGTTCGTAGCCGCTGAAGGCGCGACCGGACAGTACTGGTGAGACGCTGCGGGCCGGATCGGTAGAACCACGGACCACCAGTTCGGTAGGCACAATCCGGTCGAACGGCTCGGCCGACGGATCGTTCAGCGCTTCCAAGACGCGACCTGTGAGCTCACCCGCCTGCGTGCCGATCGGCTGCCGGATGGTCGACAAGTCCATCAGCTCGGCGCTGGCGTGATCGTCGAAACCGATCACAGCGACGTCTTGAGGGACCCGAGTCCGCGCCGGCGAATCGCTCGTATCGCCCCGTAGGCCATCTCGTCGGACTCGGCAAACAACGCGGTCGGCGGGTCCGGTTGGTCCAGCAGGACCTCCGCGGCATGTTCGCCGCCCGCGACGGTGTAGTAGCCGAGCTCCTCGAAATCGGCCCGGTACTCGATCCCGGCGTCCTGGAGGGCGCGAATGTAGCCTGCTGCGGCGGTGCAGCGGCGGAGTAAAGCGCATCGGATCGTCAGTGTCGCCGCCGATCAGGCCAATCCGGCGATGTCCCATGGCCAACAGGTGCTCGACCGCGGTCCGCGCGCTACGCGTGTCGTCGATGCGGGAAGAGTGGAAGCCAGGTCGGGCGAACCCGGAGCAGGCCGATCGGGCAGCCGAGCGTGAGGAGCGTCGGCTTCGCTGTCCGTCAGGACGAGACTCGCGACGAGAAGCGCGTCAACGCGCTTGCGCACCCGCATCATGGTGAAGAAGCGCTGCCGACCGTCCGGATCAGCGAGGTTGTACAGCAGCAGATCGAAGCCGCTCGCGTACAACTGCGACTCGCGCCGGCGAGGAACTCCCCGTAGTACCAGCGATTGACGAAGCGGAACGACCACGCCGACGGTGGCCGTGCGACCGCTCGCCAGCCGGGCAGCGAACGGCGACGCGACGTAGTCCAGCTCGCGCGCGGCGATCGAGACGCGGTGGCGGGTCGACGGCGCTACGTCGGGAAGGCCGCGCAGCGACCGCGGAGACGGTCGCGATTGACACGCCCGCCCGCTTAGCGACGTCCTCGATGCTGGCCGTCATCGCCTCTCACGGGTGCCTGCACGGTTCGGCGTCTCGTACGCTTCACCGATCGGTGTGCAGCACTGAGTGAGCGCCCCACAGCCGACCAAAACGGTAGCCCGGTAGGGCGCAACCGTACATACCCCTCCCGCATCCGCGCCCTCGTGTCGCGCGCGCCGCGGCTGCGGTGCGTGATCGGACGCTTAACACCCTTCGAGGCGACGGCAACCCGACTGTGATCCGCGGCAGGAATACTGAAACGCCATGCTGCTGCGCCGCGACGACCTGGGCGCCCGTTCCGGGCGCGGTGGGCGGCACTCGTGGCGGTCGCGGCGGGCCTGCTCAGGGTGCTGGCCTTTCCACGCTTCGGCTGTCTGGCCGGTTGCCGTCATCAGCGTCGCCGGCCTGTCGGTGGCGGTCCACGTGGCGCGGCGCTGCCGCACGCGCAGCTGGCTCGGTCTGCTCTACGGCGCGGCGTTCTTCGTCCCCCTGTTGAGCTGGACCGGCACCTACGTCGGGACCGGCACCGTGGCTGATCCTGGCCGGGGCGGAGGCGGGCTACTACGCGGGCGCTGGTGCGCTGCTGACTCTCGTCCAGCGATTGCGGGCGGCGCCGCTCTGGATCGGCGCCGTCTGGGGTGCTCACCGAAGCGGTGCGGGACCGAGGACCGTTCGGTGGCTTTCCGTGGGGAGGCTCGCGTTCAGCCAGGCCGAGTCGCCGCTGCGGTGGTTCGCGGCCCTCGGCGGCGCCCCCCTCGTCACGTTCGCGGTGGCGACGGCTGGCGGCGGGCTGGCGATCGGAATACTGGCGCTACGGCCGGACCGGCGGTCCTGGCGAGCGGCAGTCGCCGGTGCGTAGCCTTCCTGGTCGCCGTTCCGCTGCTTGGCGTCGTCCTGGCCTGGCCGCTTCGACCGCCACCGGACAACTCCGGCCGCACCGCCACCGTCGCCCTCGTTCAGGGAAACGTGCCGGACGCCGGCCTGGAATTCAACGCTCGCCGCCGCCAAGTTCTCGACAATCACGTGACCCAGACGCTGGCAACTGGCCGATCGCGTGAAATCGGGCGCAGTGCGCACGACCGGATCTGGTCCTCTGGCCGGAGAACTCCTCGGACATCGATCCGTTTCGCAATCCGGATGCGGCGGACTCAGATCACCAAGGCCGTCGACGCGATTGGTGTGCCGCTGCTCGTCGGCGCCGATCGTCGACGGTCCGGGCGACAATCACGTCAGCAATGAAGGCATCCTGTGGTTTCCGAAGACCGGGCCGGGCGCGGTGTACACCAAACGACATCCGGTGCCCTGGGGTGAGTACATCCCGTTGCGCGGCATCGCGCGGCTGGTGACCTCCAAGGTGAACCTGGTGTCGCGGGACATGGTCGCCGGGAAGGGCAACGGAGTCCTCACCGGCGGTCCGTTCGAGTTCGGCGACGTGATCTGCTTCGAAGTGGCCTACGACAGCCTCGTGCGATCGTCGGTCCACGCGGGGGCGCAGCTGATCGTCGTGCAGACCAACAATGCGACATTCGGTCACACCGCGGGAGACCTATCAACAGCTGGCCATGACGGCAGCTGCGGGCTGTCGAGCACGGCCGCACGGCCCTGCAGGTGTCGACGAGCGGCGCTTTCGGCAGTCATCGGACCGGACGGCTCGGTGCGCCAGCGGTCGAGGCGCGCTGTTCACACCTGACGTCATGGTGGCCACCGTCCCGCTGCGTACATCCGAGACGCTGGCCACCCGGCTCGGCCCGATCCCCGAGTACGTACTGTCGGGCCTGGCGTTGATTGCCGCGGCGGTGGCGGTGACTGGCCAGCCCGCGGTGGCAGAACGCTCATCGCCCGACGGACCAGACGTCGTGCCGATGCGAACGGGGTAGCAGATCGGGAGAGAGTGGGGATTGCCCGTGACTGAGCAGCCGACTGACGCCGGTGTGCTGGTCATCGTTCCGACGTACAACGAGCGGGACAACGTCGAGGGTGATCGTCGAGCGGCTGTTCACCGCCTCGCCCGACACGCACGTGCTGATCGTCGACGACGCCAGCCCCGACGGCACGGGCAAGATCGCTGAGGCGATGAGCGCCGGAAGACCCGCGCGTCGACGTGCTGCATCGCCCGGCGAAAGCGGGACTGGGCGCGGCGTACATCGCCGGCTTCACCTGGGGCCTCGAACGCGGATTCGGCGTCCTCGTCGAAATGGATGCTGACGGGTCGCACGCGCCGGAGCAACTTCCCCAGCTAGTGGCAGCTCTCGACCACGCCGACCTCGTGTTGGGATCACGGTGGGTCGCGGCGGGCGGGTCGTCAACTGGCCGAAGATCTCGCGAGCTGCTCTCGCGCGGAGGAAATATCTACACCCGGCTGGCGCTCGGGATCGATCTACACGACGCGACCGGTGGATATCGCGCGTACCGGCGGGTCGTCCTCGACACGATCGACTACCGGGCCGTGGCGTCCGAGGGCTACTGCTTCCAGGTCGATCTCGGCATGGCGCGCGGTGCGGGCCGGCTTCCGGGTGCTCGAAGTGCCGATCACGTTCGCCGAGCGGGAGCGCGGCGACAGCAAGATGAGCGGTTCGATTGTGCGCGAGGCCTTGTGGCGGGTCACTGAGTGGGGGCTCAAGCACCGAACGCAGCAGATCAGTGATCTCGTCCGCGGACGTCGTTGAACGAGACGTAAGCGGATCGCCGGACAACCGATCGAGCACATAATGAACCGCGCACCAGTCGGGGGCGCCTGGTGCGCGGTTCGATCTACGGGCGGTGGGCGGCGACGAGGTTAGGCGGATTTCGTCCCGCGCCGCGCCCGAAGTACATCCAAGCGTTCGGCGAGGACCTCCTCCAGGTCGGCAACCGTGCGCCGCTCCATGAGCATGTCCCAATGGGTGCGCGGTGGCTTGATCTTCTTCGTTTCGGGTGCCGGGCCATCGATCAATTGCGCGGCCAGTCCGTCGAGCCGGCACTCCCACGAAGCTGGGATGTCAGCGTCCTCGGAGAACGGCACCGTGAACCGGTGCCCCGCGCGGGCACTCGTAAGCAGCGACGTTTGCGCGGAGCGTGGCTCAGCCCCGTACTCCGTCTCATAGCTCACAGCGCCCAGCCGACTGCCCCGCAGGGTGCGATCTGCCATAGTGGGCACCTCCCGTTTGACATCCTGGATTCCACTTACGTAAACGATCGACGCAAGGGCAGGATTCCCGCCGTTACCGGTAATACGAGATGACGGGTTGATTGGTTCTCAATCCAGCTGTGACCTCGCTGAGGAGATGGCGGCCATGACCGCGATGCCGACGGATGTGAGCCCGTTAGAGCCGGAGGACGGCTGGCTTGCAATCGCTTCCACCGAGTCGCGGGTCGATCATTTGCCCGCTAATCGCACTGATTGCGGTGGGAATCGGCGGCGGTCGCATTGCCGTCGGTGTGAGCTTTCTCTCATCCCCGGTGACGTTTCTTCGCCTCATCGGTCTCGATACGGCCAGCGCGACCCGGGTGACCTGGCTTGCCCGCACCGCTGGGAGTTCCGCGATGTCGTTTCTCGGCGTTGGGACGATTTGTCGCCCGCCGTGACCGGCCGTGATGACGACCTCCTGGCTGCTTGCCGGAGCTGCGTGCGATGCCGTCGATGCTGTGGTTACCGGCGCGGCAGCGCGCGAGGGCCGGATCAGCCGGATCCGCGGCGCTCTGGTGGCCGCGGGTGCCGTCGCTTCTGTCGTCGCCGGCGTCGCGGCGTTAGCGGCGGGTCGGTCAGAGCCCCGAACCGGACTAACCGTCGCTGTCGGCACTTGACGGACTGATCCTCACCTTCAGCCATCTCGTGGCGGAGCCGGAAGCCACTCGGCCGCGCTGGCGTGAGTATCGTCCCGCAACAGATCCGCGCGATCCGTCATCACTCCGTCAACCCCCAAGTCGAGCAGCCGAGCCATTTCCGCGGCGTCGTTGACAGTCCAGACGTGCACAGGCAGACCAAGCTGGTGCGCGGCGGTGAGAAAGTGCCCGTCGACAAGACGCGCCCGGCCGAGCGCCGCAGGCACCTGTGCGCACGCACCATGGATTGGCCGAATCGGAAGCCGTCCGACCAGGGCGGCGGCGCGCAGCCCGGATGGCTTCCCGCGGCCCAGCGCTGTGCACAACTGCGGGCCGAGCGCACCGCGGACCGCCGCGACTGGGCGTCGGAGAACGCTCCGACACAGACCCGGTCGGATCGTCCGGTCCGCCGAATGGCTTCGATCGTCGGGCCAATGCTGTGTTCGGCCTTCACATCGAGGTTGATGCAACCATCGGGCCAGGCCGTCAGGAGGTCGACGAGCAGCGGGATCGGTTCGGTACCTGCGATGCGCGCCTGCCGGACGACCCGCCAGGGCAGCCCGGCGACCCGGCCGCGACGATCGGTCACCCGATCGAGCGCGGCGTCATGGAAAGCCAGGGGCCACGCCGTCGGCGGTTACCCGCACATCCGTCTCGGAGGTACCGATAACCCAGCCGCACCGCGTTCTCGAATGCGGCCATGGGAGTTCTCCGCGCCGTCGGGCGCGAATCCCCGGTGGGCGAAGGCGACCGGGTTGGTCGAATCCAGAAACGCCATCACAGTCCGAGCAGCACGCGCAGGTGCCGAACTGGGGAGATCCGAAGCCGAGAACGGTGTCGTGTCGCCGCCGCTGCGTCCATTCGGGGTCGCGTGCCGCAGATCCCGTAGCAAGTCGCGAACCTCGCAATAGCCGACGTAATAGGTCGACAGCTGGGCGCGGTCAGTTGCACCCGACGCCATTTGCCGGCCGCCTCGCCGTCCTCCTGGAACCCCGCGGTCGACCATCAGCGCCATGGCCTGCGCCTCGTCCAGATCACCCGTGTGATAGCGGACGTCCAGGATCGCGTTGATGATCATGCGCAGCTGCATCTTGAGCTGCTGCATGCGCAGAGCCGCACCGGCGCCGGGGGAGACGTCCGACTCGATACTCGTGATCGGCCATGAGCTCCTCGCCGTAGACCGCCCAGCCTTCCACGAACGAACGCGCTCCACCAGACCGCGCGGATCGGCGCTGGTGCCCGCGATAGCGGTTGGAGTGCGCGAGTTGTAAGTGCGTGTCCGGGCATGGCCTCGTGCGCAACGAGATCGTGCAGCATGTGCCGGTTGTATTCGCGGTAGAACGAGCGGACTTGATCGACGGACCAGCCGGCGGGCGTCGGCGAGACCGCGAAGCTCGGTCTGGCGGCGGTGTGACTCGAGCGGACCGGCCGGGCGACAGATAGCCACGGCCCACCGCGGTCGATCTCCGGCATGGCGACGACGTCGATCGGATCGTCGAACACGGTGACCAGTTCGCGGCTACGCAGGAAATCCGTCGCGCTGGGCCAGGGCATCCCGGCACTCGCGCAGCACCGGAAATGTCGGCGGGCGCGTCGCCGCCAGCTCGTCCAACACCTGCCGGACGGTGCCCGTATCCGGCCAGCCAACACTGGCCAGGCGCCTGCGGTCGTCGACTATCCGCTCGGTGACGACCGCCAGGTCGGCCTCGGCTCGGGCCAGTAGCTCGAGCCGGGTCGAACACCGTGTCCAACGGTGAGCGCAAGCTGGGCGGCGAACCGCTGATCACCTAGCCGCGGATCGTGGTCCAGCGAGTCGGCGCTGGTTGGCCAGCCATTCCTTGTGTGCGATGACCGCTACGCGGGCTCGGTCGATCACGGCACTGAGGTCGCCAGCAGAGCGTGCTGGGCGATTGCCTCCGGGATCGTGTCGTCAAGGAGCCGCAGCGTGCCGTCGAGCTGTGTCTGGGCGGTATCCAGGTGAATAAGACCGACATCACGCCCAACCGCTCGCGGGCGGCATCGAGGTAGGCGGCGGGACCGCGCGCAGACGCTGCGTCAGGTGGCGCAACCGCTCGTCCAACGGCGCGAAGTCCGCGCGAAACCAGGGCATAAAGGCCGTTGCCCGGATTGTGGTGCATCGGGTCCCACTCGGCCGAACGGATCTGATCCAGCTCGAACAGCTCGGCCCGCAACGCGGTGCGCAAGATCGCAGCGTCCACCCGGATCGTCAGCCGAACTGACATCCGCAGCGTCGACCGCGGCCAGCTGATTATGCAGCTCGGCGCGGCGAACGTCCGCGGCCGCGGGAGGGGTCGGGCAGCATTCCGTCGTGGCGGTGCTCTCCGAGGAAGGTCGCGTTGACTGGATCGCGCGCGAGCGTGCTCGCGAGTACCGCGGCGGCAACCTCCGAAAACGGACCGGGCCGGGTCGCCATCATCACCGCGCCATCAGCGCGGAGGAGTGACTGCGGCGATCTGGACACATCCTCGCGAGAGACGCGCCGCGGCCGAGCGTGAAAGCAAGAACGACCGCCGCAATGGCTAGCAGCGCGAGAGCACCGATAGCAACAAACGCAACCATGCGATTTCCCCCGAACCATGCCCGTGCGTGAGCCGGCCCTGACGGCGGCCGTCCGCGACGGTGCCGCGTCCGGCTCCGGATCGGTCATGAGCCGCCTTCCGTCACGCTAACTCCGCCGGACAGGCCCCGGGCTCGGACGGTCGCCCGAATCAGGATCTTGGAGCCGCGCATCGGCGACCGCGTACCTCGAGGATCATCGCGGCGAGACCGGACGGCGGATACGCTGACGTGCGATGCGCATCACGGATTGCGGGTCGCGCGAAGGACCCCGACTGTCCTGCGCGCCCGACGTGCGGCGCGCGCGGCCGTCGTGGCGCCGATCTGCCTGGCGCTCACCGGGTCGAGGTCATCGGCGACGCCGCCATGCGGCGACGTTCGCCGGTGTCTCGCTCGCCATCGGCCTTTTTGATCTTGGTTGACATCCCCGGCCCGCCGCGACAGCGCCCGCGAACTACGCCGCGCCTCGCCGGGGCGGGCGCCGTGCTGGCGCTCGCCTCGCCACGCCGCTCTCCGGCAACGGCTGGCGACGATCAGCATGGCGCTCGTCGGCTTCGCGATCGTCTCGTCGGGGTCCTCAGCTCGGCGCTGGCGGCAATCGACGACCGCCTTGCTGCTGGCGTGGATCCTCCCGGGACCTCGACGCAAAGCCCCTGACGGCGGACATTCCGGCCCGAGTGTCCGGCTGGGGCCTGGGGTCCCGCTCCGGCTACCATCCTCGCGCTCGCGCTGATATGGCGGCCGGAGGCTAAGCGACCCTGCTGCGCGAGCAGGCCGGCGAAACGTGCCGGCGCACCGCCATCCGGCTCCGCGGGCAGGCGACAGCAGCAGTGCGGTCGTTCGAGCGCAGCGGCGCGACGGAGCCGCAGATCCCGAGCTAGCGGCTGCTGCGCAGGACGCGGCGATGAGCGAGACTCTGCGACCTTTCCGCCGGACACCGTACCGGACCTCTACGACACTCTCCACGGGTGGTCGAGCCGATTTGGTGCGGACAGCGATCGACGAGCTCGACTGGGGTCTTCGGATCGTCGCCAACCAGTACGGGTCGGCCAGTCAAGCAGGGCGCCCGCGGTGTCCGATGTGGCCGCAGTGTGGGACGCGGCCTGCTGGACGCCCTCGATCGGTGCGCCGACATACTCGGCTTGCCGCCCGACGCCGGCACTCCGCGGGCGGCGCGAGCGGCGTCTGACGCCGCGCTGGAGCGACTCGAGGCTGCGATGCACGCTCGCCCGGCACAGCGCCACAACCCGCAGCCAGCTGGTGCTTACGTCGCGTGAGCCGTCGTTCCGCGGCCAGGGAGCTGAGCTACGCCGCCGTGCGTCAGGTCGGCGGCAATGTCGCGCTGATGGCAGCGGCGGAGGCACGGTCGTTCGTCGATCGGCTGCTCGGCCGCACGCCCGACATGCAAAGCCTGGCTCGGGGCGGCACGGTTCCGCGCGCGATCGCACTTCGACGTCCGGATCGGTGTGGTTAAAAGCAACAGCCGCCGTTCGGCGGCGGCGCTGGGCCGTCGCTGTCTTGGTGGCCACCACGCTCGGGGTCGCAGCACCTTCCGGCGGTCCTCGGCGTGCTCTCCGGGTCCTCCGGCTTCAACGGCACTCAACACCGGACAGAACGCGGTGCGCGGCCTGGTCGGCACCGTTGTCGGATTCGTCGTCGGCGGCGCGATCCTGATCGGAATCGGCACCAACACGGTCGTGCTCTGGGTGCTGCTGCCGATCGCGGTGCTCGCAGCCGGTTTCGCCCCGGCGGCTATTTCCCTTCCTGCTGGTCAGGCCGCATTCACGGCCGTGCGGTGATGCTGTTCAACATCATCCACCCGGCCGGATGGCGAGTAGGGCTCATCCGGGTCGAGGACGTCGCGATCGGGTGCCTCGTCAGCCTGGTCGTTGGCTTGGTCTTCTGGCCGAGGGGCGCGGCAACCGCGCCGGCGCCGCGCTCAGCGCCGCATATCGCAGCAGCTCGCACTATCCTTCAGCCGGGCGATCGACGCGAATCTGACCGGTCGAGGGGGAGCTGCGACCGCGGAGAAGGCCGGCTGCACTCCGCTGACTTCGGTCGTCTCGACGACGCGTTCCGTCAATTCCTGGCCGAGCGCGGCGCCAAGCACGTGCCGAGCTGGCTGAGGCCAGTTCGCTCGTGACCGGGACCGTCGCGCTTCGCCTCTCGGCCGACGCAGTGTCGATCTGTGGCACGACGTCGATGGCGCGGAAGAACCTACGCGAACGCCGACCGCGCGGTCGTGGCGTCGGCCGAGCACAGATTGAGCGCTGGTACGACCGCCGGCTGGCCGAGAGCTTGAGCTCTGACGGGCAGCTGCCACCCGATCCGGATCAGCGCGGAGCAGATCGGAGAGGATCGGTGGGCCGCCGCGTCGCCGCGGACACCGTGCCTGAACCGAGATGGCCGCCGTCCGGGTCATCTGGACGGCCGACCACTTGACGCTGCGCGCCGGCAGCAGCCGAAGCCGGTGGCAGGCGGCTCGATGGCCGCCAAAAGCCGGGGAGCCTGGCTGACCTGAGCTCGTCGGCCCGCCGACGTGGCAGGATTTTGCAGGTGACGCATAGACCGGCCGAAGCGCGGCGCCTGCGCGACCTGGCGCGGCTGCGCCGCGTCCGCGACCGGATCGACCGGGAGTACGCGCAGCCGCTGGACGTCGAGGCGCTCGCCCGCGGCGCGCACATGTCGGCCGGGCACCTCAGCCGCGAGTTCCGGCTCGCCTACGGCGAGTCGCCGTACAGCTACCTGATGACGCGGCGCATCGAGCGCGCGATGGCGCTGCTGCGTCGTGGCGACCTCAGCGTCACCGAGGTCTGTTTCGCGGTCGGCTGCTCGTCGCTGGGCACCTTCAGCACCCGCTTCACCGAGCTGGTCGGTATGCCGCCCAGCGCCTACCGGCGCCAGGCGGCGCAGCGCGACGGCGGGGATGCCGCCGTGCGTGGCGAAACAGGTGACCAGACCGATCAGGAATCGAGAAGCGCCGGTCACCGAGCCGCAGCTAGCGTGACCGTCATGGACATCACCATTCACGCGAGCTTCCTGCCCGCACGACGACCCGGACGCCACCCTGGCCTTCTATCGCGACACCCTCGGCTTCGAGGTCCGCAACGACGTCGGATACGGCGGGATGCACTGGATCACGGTCGGCCCCGCCGACCAGCCCGGCACGTCCATCGTCCTGTACCCGCCGGCCGCCACCCCGGCATCACCGACGACGAGCGCCGCACCATCGCCGAGATGATGGCCAAGGGCACCTACGGCCAGCATCCTCCTGGCCACCAAGGACCTCGACGGCACCTTCGAGCGGCTGCAGGCCAGCGACGCCGAGGTCGTCCAGGAGCCGACCGACCAGCCGTACGGCGTTCGCGACTGCGCGTTCCGCGATCCCGCGGGCAACCTGATCCGCATCCAGGAGCTGGACTGAGCCGCGGGATCCTCGGCCTGGAAACGATGAGCATGGCAGCGAAGACCTCGCTACAGTCGCGTGCCCCGGAGGTCGCGGACAGCCATGATCTGATCCGCGTGCACGGCGCGCGCGTGAACAACCTCAAGGACGTCAGCGTCGAGATCCCGAAGCGCCGGCTGACGGTGTTCACCGGCGTCTCCGGCTCGGGCAAGAGCTCGCTGGTGTTCGGCACGATCGCCGCGGAGTCGCAGCGGCTGATCAACGAGACCTACAGCGCCTTCGTGCAGGGCTTCATGCCGACGCTGGCGCGGCCCGAGGTCGACGTGCTCGACGGGCTGACGACGGCGATCATCGTCGACCAGGAGCGGATGGGCGCCAACGCCCGCTCCACGGTCGGCACCGCCACCGACGCCAACGCGATGCTGCGCATCCTCTTCAGCCGGCTCGGGCAGCCGCACGTCGGATCGCCCAGCGCGTTCTCCTTCAACGTCGCCTCGATCTGCGGGCAGCGGCGGCGGTCACCGTCGAGCGCGGCGGCACGACCGTGAAGGAGACGGCGCAGCTTCACCATCACCGGCGGCATGTGCCCGCGCTGCGAGGGCATGGGCTCGGTCACCGACTTCGACCTGTCCGCGCTGTACGACGACAGCATGTCGCTCAACGAGGGCGCGCTCACGATCCCCGGCTACAGCATGGACGGCTGGTACGGCCGCATCTTCCGCGGCTGCGGCTTCTTCGACCCGGACAAGCCGATCCGCAAGTTCACCAAGAAAGAGCTGCACGACCTGCTCTACAAGGAGCCGACCAAGATCAAGGTCGACGGGATCAACCTGACGTACGAGGGGCTGATCCCGAAGATCCAGAAGTCGATGCTGTCCAAGGACGTCGACGCGATGCAGCCGCACGTCCGCGCCTTCGTGGAGCGGGCGGTCACCTTCACCACCTGCCCCGAGTGCGACGGCACCCGGCTCAGCGAGGCGGCCCGGTCGTCGAAGATCAAGGAGAAGAACATCGCCGACGTCTGCGCGATGCAGATCAGCGACCTGGCCGACGTGGGTCCGGGGCCTCGACGAGCCGTCGGTCGTCCCGCTGCTCACCGGGCTGCAGCACCTCTCGACTCGTTCGCGGAGATCGGGCTGGGCTACCTCTCGCTCGACCGGCCGTCGGGCACGCTGTCGGGCGGCGAGGCCCAGCGCACCAAGATGATCCGCCACCTCGGCTCGTCGCTCACCGACGTCACCTACGTCTTCGACGAGCCGACGATCGGCCTGCACCCGCATGACATCGCAGCGGATGAACGGCCTGCTGCTGCAGCTGCGTGACAAGGGCAACACCGTGCTGGTCGTGGAGCACAAGCCGGAGGCGATCGCGATCGCCGACCACGTCGTCGACCTCGGCCCCGGCGCCGGCACGGCCGGTGGCGAGGTGATGTTCGAGGGCACCGTCGACCGGCTGCGGGCCAGCGGCACGCATCACCGGCCGACATCTCGACGACCGTGCCTCCTTGAAGCCGTCGGTGCGAACGCCGTCCGGAGCGCTGGAGGTGCGCGGCGCCAGCACGCACAACCTGCAGAACGTCGATGTCGACATCCCGCTCGGCGTGCTGGTCGTGGTGACCGGCGTGGCCGGGTCGGGAAAGAGCTCGCTGATCGACGGCTCGGTGTCCGGCCGGGACGGGGTGGTGTCGGTCGACCAGGGCGCGATCCGCGGCTCGCGGCGGAGCAACCCGGCGACGTACACCGGACTGCTCGACCCGATCCGCAAGGCGTTCGCGAAGGCCAACGGCGTGAAGCCGGCGCTGTTCAGCGCCAACTCCGAAGGCGCCTGCCCCACCTGCAACGGCGCCGGCGTCATCTACACCGACCTGGCGATGATGGCCGGCGTCGCCACCACCTGCGAGGAGTGCGAGGGGAAGCGGTTCGAGGCGTCGGTGCTGGAGTACCACTTCGGCGGCCGGGACATCAGCGAGGTGCTCGCGATGTCGGTGACCGAGGCCGAGGCGTTCTTCGGCGCCGGCGAGGCGAAGACGCCTGCCGCGCACAAGATCCTCGAGCCAGCTGGCCGACGTCGGGCTCGGCTACCTCAGCCTCGGCCAGCCGCTCACGACGCTGTCCGGCGGCGAGCGGCAGCGGCTCAAGCTGGCCACCCACCTGGCCGAGAAGGGCGGCGTCTACGTCCTCGACGAGCCGACCACCGGCCTGCACCTCGCCGACGTCGAGCAGCTGCTCGGCCTGCTCGACCGCCTCGTCGACTCCGGCAAGTCGGTCATCGTCATCGCGCACCACCAGGCGGTCATGGCGCACGCCGACTGGATCATCGACCTCGGCCCCGGCGCCGGCCACGACGGCGGCCGGATCGTCTTCGAGGGCACACCCGCCGACCTCGTCGCCGCCCGCTCCACGCTCACCGGCGAGCATCTCGTGGCGGCCTACATCGGCGAGCTGACCGAGGCCTCGCCGCACACCGATCGTGATCTTGACGTATCGCTCAGCTGGTTCGGTCTCAGCCAAACCCCATCCGCCGATAATCGACATTGATGTCAGGTTAGGCCAGTGCGACTACGGCCCGAGCCGATGGCTGAGCCCTGGCCTCGTCGCGCTTGATGTCAGGTTGGGGCCTGTTGAGTCCACGCTGCAGGAGCTGACGGCCGCCGCGACCTTGATGTCGCAGCATTGCAGATCGGCCACTTCTGCAGCCGGCGCGATCGACGGTGCCCTGACCCGCAGTCGCGCTCGGCAGGCTTGACCGATTCTACCCGCTGCGCAGTGCGACCGTTAGCACCGACCTACGCAAATGCGTTAGTGTCAAGTCGAACTGATCTCTTGATCGCGATGCCAGCCACCAGGCACTCCCTAGCCTGGGGTGACTTCGACCGGCCGTCGCTGGGAGGCAGCCGGGCCGGCAGTGGCGGCGCTGCCCTACCCCGCGTCGGGCCTGGGCCGGCGCTGCGCAGGGCGGCCCAACTGCGGTACCGCTGGAAGGGAATCTCGAAGATCGCCGCGAACCACCGCGCGGTCAGCAGCGAGATCGGCACCCCCAGTCCCAGGGTCGACCCAGAACGCCGGCAAGCCGGGAGCAGCGTAGTGGGCGGCGACGGTGCGGCTGATGCCCAGCACGATGGGCACGTGGAGCAGGTAGAGGCTGTAGGAGTAGCTGCCGAGGCGGCGCACCGGCCGGGTGGTGAGCAGGCGGACCAACGGACCGGTTCGGTGGTGTGGCCACTCCGGCCAGGAGCAGGGCGATCGCGGGGCTGACCGCCAGGTCGATCCAGAAGTAGTGGCGCACGGTCCAGACCGAGCCGTTCAGGATGATCAGCACGACGCACCGGGGCCGCGGCCAGTGCGGCCAGCCACGGCCATGGCATGCGTCGGATGCGATCACGCGCGGCGACGACGCCGGCGGCGAGCACGCCGACCGCGAACAACGGCGCGAACTGCGGCGTGACGCCAGTCAGTTTGTCCGCCGTGGCCATACCCGGGCTGAGCAAGCCCATCGCAACGACCGGCACGGTGACCGCCGCCAGCACGGCGGCGGTGCTCAATCGCCGGCGCATCAGCACCAGCAGCGGGAAGATCAGATAGAGCTCGGCCTCGACCGCGATGGACCAAAACGCGCCGTTGGGTATCGGTGCCGTGGCCACGTCCTGCAAGAGCAGGCCATAGACAATGACTGATCGTCCCGGTCGGCGGACCGGAGTGCAATTGCGGGGTCACCGTCCAGGCAATGATCAGACTGAAGATCAATGCCGCCCAGTACGGCGGCAAGATCCTCCAGGCGCGACGTTGGGCGAACCGGAACTGTCCCGCCCAGCCGCCACCCGCGGCGAGCCGGGGCGATGGCCAAGGAGAACCCGGACAGCACGATGAAGACGACCACCGCGAGATGCCCGTACACCAGCCAGCCGAGCCAGGCTGGACCGGTGTTGGCCGGGTATCCGTGAAAGCGTCACCAGCCAGCAGTGGTGTACCACGACATACAGCGCGGCCAGGCCACGAATCCCATCCAGGCCCACGGCTCGGCCGGGTTCCGGCGTGGCAGCTCCGTCAACCACCGGCAGAGTCAGACGCCCGCATACGGCGCTGACCCACGGCGCAGCGCCACCCCGGGATCAGAGGCCACAGATCGAGGGTGACGCTCCATCACAGACTGAATACGTCGACGGGGCGCCTGAGGTTCGAATAATTGCCGGTTTGACCACTGCCGCCGCACGAGTCAGATGCGGATCGACCCGTCGTCGGCGATGGTCCAGCTAGGGTTGTGGGCGACCTCCCAGACGTAACCGTCGGGGTCGGCGAACGCTCCCGTCGTGCCGCCCCAATCCGCGGGAGCAGCGGGACGGACGATCCTGCCACCGGCTTCTCGGCGTCGGTCAGTACCGCGGCCGACGTCCTCGGGCGTCCGGACATTGTGCGCCAGCTCGATGCCAGGTGCGCCATGACCGCCGAGCGCGGTCCACAGCCCGAAGACCATGCCGCCAGCCTGGAAGAAACACACCTCGCTATCCGGCTGCTGTGCCTGGCTCCAGCCCATCGCCTCGTAAAACGACCGAGCTCGGTGCAGATCGGTCACGCCCAGGGTGACCAGACTGGATTCGTTGTTCCATGCGATCAGCTTCCCAATGCCGTACGACAACTGGACAGGCACGGCGGGCCGGAAGGGCAACGAGGCTACGACTCCAGCGTCAGGACTACGGTCGTATCGGACGACTGATCCGCCAGCTGCTGCTCGGCCGGCACGGGCACCAGGCCTGGAAATGACATCGAGGAGGATGCCATGGACCCGGAACGGGCACGACGTCTGCTGCAATCCGAACGGGACGAAGTGCAACAGCTGCTCACCGAGGCGACGCCTGCCGGTCGGCAGGACTGGGTCGCCGAGCGGGAAACGGGAGATTCAGCCGATCCCGCGCAACCGCTCAGCGACGAAGGTGTCAACAACGCAGTGGCTGAGTCCTTGCGCGATCGGCTCGCGGCGATCACTCGCGCCGAGCAACGGCTCAACGATGGGACATTCGGCCAATCGATCCGTAGCGGACTTCCCATTCCGGACGAGCGCCTCGAGGCCGATCCCGCCGCCGAGCTGACTGTCGAAGAAGCCAGAAGTCAGCGGTAACGGACGGGCGGTGCCGGTGACGTGCCCAGTACCGCCCGGCCATGTGAAACCCAGCTGCCGGCAACCCGTCCCGCCGGAGCCAAGCTAAGGAGACCGGTCGGTCGGAGTCCGTCGCGCTTGTTACCGGCGCCTCGTCCGGAATTGGAAGAGCCACTGCTCTGCAACTCGCCGCGCTGGGCTTTACGGTCTATGCGGCCGCTCGTCGCGTCGCGCGGATGGCGGACCTGGCCGACCGCGGTATCCACATCGAGTCGCTCGATGTCACCGATGACGGGTCCATGGTCACGGTGGTGGACAAGATCGTGTCTGAGCAAGGTCGCATCGACATCCTGGTGAACAACGCCGGCTACGGCTCCTACGGCGCGGTCGAGGATGTACCAATCGCCGAAGCTCGCCGGCAATTTGACGTCAATCGTCTTCGGACTGGCCCGGCTGACTCAACTTGTGCTTCCGCACATGCGCGCCCAGCGTGACGGCTACATCGTGAATATCTCTTCCATGGGTGGGAAGATCTGGGAGCCGCTCGGTGGGTGGTACCACGCCGCCAAGTTCGCCGTCGAAGGATTGAGCGACTGCCTGCGCGCCGAAGTCGCCGAGTTCGGCATCAAGGTCGTCGTCGTCGAACCCGGCAGCATCAGCAGTGAATGGGCGAAAATATCCGCCGACAATTTGAGGCAATATCCGCCGACACCCCGTACCGCGATCAAGCGAAGTTCATCGCCCGGGGACTCCGCGCATCCGAGACGTCGTTTCTGGCGTCGCAGCCAGAGGTCGTCGCGGAAGCGATCGGCAAAGCGGTCCAACGAACGAAGCCGCGAACGCGCTACCCAGTCGGCGGCGGAGCGCGCATATTCCTGTCTGCCCAGCGGATGCTGACCGATCGCGGATTCGATCGGTTTATCCGACTCGCGTATCGCACGGCCGGTCGGCTGTGATCAGTGTTAGCGTTTCCACCAGTAACGCGACCGAGGAGGTGAGACGCATTTCCGCGAGTTCCGGGCGGGCGTTCTCCCTACGTGGCTCCGCGGTCGAGCGACTCGACTGATTACCCGAGAGCGCGCCCGTCGGCATCCAGAAGGGCGCTTGCCATGTCATCGTTCGTTTCGTCATCCGACATCGTCGCCAGGCTTCGGGCCGCCGGCTGCGTCTTCGCCGAGGAAGAAGCTCGGTTGCTCGTCGCCGAGGCGCGAACGCCAGACGAACTCGGTGCCATGGTGGATCGCCGGGCCGGCGGCGTGCCGCTCGAGTACGTCGTCGGATGGGCCGAGTTCTGCGGCCTGCGAATTGCGCTCGATGAGGGGGGTTTTCGTACCTCGACGGCGAACCGAGTTCCTCGTCCACCAGGCGGCCGACGCGGTTCGCCGCACCGCCGGCTCTGATCACCCGGTCAGTCCAGTTCGGACCGTCATCGTGGACCTCTGCTGCGGCTCGGGCGCAGTCGGCGCCGCCCTTTCGCGGCGCTGCCCGACGTCGAGGTGCATGCGGTCGACATCGATCCGGTCGCGGCTCGGTCTGCTCGCCGAAATCTCAGCCGCGGCCAGGTGTACGAAGGCAATCTCTATGACGCGCTGCCCGCAGCGCTGCAGGGTCAGGTCGATCATTCTGGTGGCCAACGCCCCCTACGTTCCGTCTTCGGCCGTCGGGCTACTACCCGTGGAAGCGCGGTGCACGAGCCCCGGGTCGCGCTCGACGGAGGTGCGGACGGCCTCGACATCGTGCGCTTGATCGCGGAACGCGCCAAGCCTATGGCTGGCGGAGAACGGTCATCTGCTCGTTGAGACGAGCGAACGTCAGGCGGCGCAGACCAGGGAGATGTTCGCGAGCAACGGCCTACTCCCCCGGGTGGTCAGCTCCCCGAGTGGAACGCGACGGTGGTCATCGGACGGCGGTCGCCTTCCGCGCACCGGCCCGTCAGGAACGCTTTGATTGATGGTCCCGTCGGCTCTTACGACGCCGTCGCCAGGTCGAAGCCGGTGAGATGACGGACCTTGTCCGCCCGATGCTCGCCCTCGATAGTGCGAACCGTGCCGCTCAGCGATCGCATCACGATCGAGTGCGTTCGCGCACCGGTGGTCCGGTACCGCACACCCGCGGAGCAGCTCACCGTCGGTAATGCCGGTCGCCACGAAGAAAACGTTGTTGCTACGCACCAGATCATCGATGCCCAGTACGGCGTCGAGATCATGTCCCGCGTTGATCGCCCGGCGCCGCTCGGTCTCGTCGCGTGGCCACAACCGGGCCTGGATCGTCCCTCGAGGCACTTCATCGCGCAGGCGGTGATGATGCCCTCCGGTGTGCCGCCGACGCCGAGCAGCAGATCGACGCCGGTGCCCTCTCGGGCCGTCATGATCGCGCCAGCCACGTCGCCGTCTGACAGGAACCGGATGCGGGCTCCGGTCTCGCGTACCGCGGCGACCAGCTCCTCGTGGCGTGGCCGGTCCAGGATGACGACGGTGACGCCCTCTGGGCGCTCACCCTTGGCCTTGGCCACCCGTCGAACGTTTTCGGCCGGCGGCGCAGTGATGTCGACAACGTCGGCGGCACCGGGGCCGGTCACGACCTTGTCCATGTAGAACACGGCCGACGGGTCGTACATCGTGCGCCGTTCTGCGACAGCGAGAACGGATATCGCGTTGCTCATGCCTTTGGCGGTGAGGGTCGTTCCGTCGACGGGATCGACCGCGACGTCGACCGATGGACCCGAACCGGAGCCGACCTCCTCGCCGTTGTAGAGCATCGGCGCTTCGTCCTTCTCCCCTCGCCGATCACCACGACGCCAGCCATCGAGACCGTGGAGATGACCTGGCGCATGGCATCTACCGCTGCTCCGTCGGCGCCATTCTTGTCCCCGCGGCCGACCCAGAAACCCGCCGCGACGGCGGCGGCTTCGGTGACCCGAACCAGCTCCATGGCCAGATCGCGATCGGGCGCCGGATAGACGTTGGGCGACGGCTGCACGGTCATGGAGCCTCCTCGAACGAAAGCTGGCGTCGCCATCACCTTCCTGTACCAGCTCGGTCGAGGGCAAGATCCGTCACTGACCTCGGGCCTGGTGCGGCCGGGCGCACCAGCCTCAGTCGCGGGCCGTGATCGCCTCATACGCCGGCAGGGTCAGGAAATCGGCGAAGTCGTCAGCAAGCGCGACGCGCTCGAACAGCTCGCGCGCTTGCTCGAAATTGCTGTCCGCGTAGGCCTGCTCGCCCAGCTCGCTTCGGATGGCAGCAAGCTCCTCATCGGCTATGCGCCGCACGAGATCGGCCGTGACGGTGACGCCCGTGTCGAGCCGGACGTCGTTGTGCACCCATTGCCAGATCTGCGATCGCGAGATCTCGGCCGTGGCTGCGTCCTCCATGAGGTTGTGGATGGCCGCCGCACCATTACCGCCTAGCCACGCCTCCAGGTAGCGCAGACCGACGTCGACGTTGTTGCGCAGGCCGGCCTCCGTCGCCTGGCCCGGCACAGCATTGATGTCAAGGAGCGGCCGCCGCTGTCACCTCGACGTCATCGCGGTGCCGATCAAGCTGGTTCGGGCGATCGCCCAGCACCCGGTCGAAGACCTCGCGGCACGACCGGCACGAGGTCGGGATGGGCCACCCAGGACCCGTCGAAGCCATCGGCCGGCCTCGCGCTCCTTGTCCTCCCGGACCTTGGCCAGCGCGCGCTCGTTGATCTCGGATCCCGTCGGCTGGGAATGAACGCTGCCATCCCGCCCATCGCGAAGGCGCCACGCCGATGACACGTCGACACGAGCAGTTCCGTGTAGGCGCGCATCAGTGGCGCCGTCATCGTGACGGCTGCCCGATCCGGAAGCACAAACGCCGGGCCGGCGTCCCGGAAATTCTTGATCATGCTGAACAAGTAGTCCCATCGCCCCGCGTTGAGGCCGCTGGCATGATCACGCAGCTCGTACAGGATCTCGTTCATCTCGAAGGCGGCCGTGATCGTCTCGATAAGGACCGTGGCGCGGATGGTGCCGTGCGGGATGCCAAGCCGCTCCTGCGCCCAGGTGAACACGTCGTTCCAGAGCCGGATTTCGAGATGACTCTCCGTCTTCGGCAGGTAGTAATAGGGACCGGAGCCGCGTTGCAGTAATTCCGCCGCGTTGTGGAAGAAGTGCAGGCCGAAATCGACGAACGCGGCTACGGCCGGAAGCGCCGTCGACCATCACGTGCTGCTCGTCGAAGTGCCAGCCGCGCGGGCGCACCACCATGACCGCAAGGTCGCGCTCAGGCCGCAATTCGTAGTTCTGGCCGTCGGGCGACACGTAGCGGCAGCTGCCGGCGGACCGCGTCCCGCAGGACGAGCTGTCCGGTGACGACGTTCGACCAGTGTGGCGTATTCGCATCCTCCAGATCGGCCAGCCAAACCCGAGCCCCGGAGTTCAACGCGTTGATCGCCATCTTCGGCTCGGTCGGCCCGGTGATCTCGACGCGGCGGTCTCGAGGTCAGCTGGGCCGGCGCCACGGTCCACTCAGCCGGCCCGGATCTTCCGCCGTGTCGGAGAGAAAGTCGAGCCGTGCCGGTACGCGCGATCTCCTCCCGGCGGCCTGTCGTCGGCGAAGCAGCTCAGCGCGCCGGGCCTGAAACTGTCGATGCAGATCCGCCACGAAATCCAGCGCATCGGTCGTCACGATCTCCTCGGATCGCTGGAACCGGCGGCCCGCCGATGCCGACCGAAGTCGTCGGCGGTAGGAGGGGCGTCAGACATGCGGGTCAGTCCCCTTCCAGCGGGGTACGGGCACTGTTCTGCACTAGTAGATCGCCAACGGGCTCGGCGACGCGGGGTGACTCGCGACTTCCCGGATGGCCGCCGCGACCGCGGGAGCAACGGAGGTGTCGAAGACGCTCGGCACGATGTAGCTGGGATTGAGCTGGTCCTCCGCGACGACGTCGGCGATTGCTTCGGCGGCGGCGATGAGCATGGCGTCGGTGATTTCGCGCGCGCCGACGTCAAGAAGCCCGCGGAACACGCCGGGAAACGCCAGCACGTTATTGATCTGGTTCGGGAAATCGCTCCGGCCGGTGGCCACGATTGCCGCGTGCTCGCGGGCGGCCACCGGGTCGACTTCGGGCACCGGATTGGCCAGGGCGAAAACGATCGCATCCGGCGCCATCGTCGCGATGTCCTCGCCGTCGAGCAGGTTCGGGGCTGACACGCCGATGAACACATCGGCACCCGCGATCACGTCCTTCAGTGACCCGACAGTCCCTCGGGGTTCGTGCGCTCAGCCACCCAGGCCCACATCGGCTCGACGAATGTGTCCGCACGATTCAGCACACCTTGGCGGTCGCTGGCGACAATCTGCTTGGCCCCTGGGTGAGCAGCAGCCGGATGATCGCCGAGCCGGCTGCACCGACGCCGGACACGACGATGCGGACGTCTGGCAACGACTTTGCCGACGACCCGCAGCGCGTTGCGCAAGGCGGCGAGCACCACGATAGCGGTGCCGTGCTGATCGTCATGGAAAACCGGAATGTCCAGGATCTCCCGCAGCCGCGCCTCGATCTCGAAGCAGCGTGGCGCGGCGATGTCCTCGAGGTTGATGCCGCCGTACGCCGGGGCGAGGTAGCGGACCGATGTCGATGATCTGCCTCGGTGTCCTGGGTGTCGAGGCAGACCGGCCAGGCATCGACGTCGGCGAACCGCTTGAACAGCGCGGCCTTGCCCTCCATGACGGGCATGGCGGCAGCCGGGCCGATGTTGCCGAGCCCGAGCACGGCCGAACCGTCGGTGACCACCGCGACCGTGTTGCGCTTGATCGTCAGCCGGCGGGCGTCCTCGGGATTCTCGGCGATCGCCAGGCAGACCTGCGCCACCCCGGGCGTGTAGGCCCGGGACAGATCGTCCCGAGTGCGCAGGGACACCTTCGGTGTCGACCTCGGATCTTGCCGCCGAGGTGCATCAGGAAGGTGCGGTCACTGACCTTGCGCACCTCGAATCCCGGCAACCGGCCCAACGCGACGGTGATCGCCTTCGCGTGCTCGTCGTCAGTGCGTGTTGCAGGTGACGTCGATAACCTGAGCCGGTCGTGGTGCGACTCCACCACGTCCAGAGCGGTCAGGGCTCCCCTCCGGCGGCCGCGATGGCGGCAGTCAGCTGCCCAGTGGGCGTGCGCCCCGAGGGACTCACCACGCGCACCGTGACCGAGTTGCCCGGGCTGGGTGTCGCCATCTCGCTTCTCCTCTATTCCACGATGCGGATCATAGGCTCCTCACCCAGCAATGCGGGCTCGGAGAGGCACCAGCCCTAGTCTGGGGACCGCCGGCGAAACTGAGCGCACGGAGCCCAAGGAGGAACAGGTGGATTGGAAGCTCGAAGTGATTGTGGTGCCGGTGTCGGATGTCGATCGTGCCAAGCAGTTCTACAGCGAGCAGGTCCGGGTTCCACGTCGACGTCGACCACCAGGCGACCCCGATGATGCGGGTCGTGCAGCTCACGCCACCGGGCTCCGCGTGCTCGATCACCATCGGCAACGGCTTGGTGGACCTGCCGGGATCACTGAAGGGACTGCAACTGGTCGTAAAGCTGACATCGAGGCCGCCCACCTGGAACTCGTCGCGCAGGGAGTGGCCGGTGAGCCCGGTCCAACACCTCGGACGGCGAACGCTGGACCGAGGGACGGGCGGCCCGTGGAATTCTTCGTCTTCTTCCAAGATCCTGACGGAAACAGCTGGGCGGTACAGGAACGTGCACCAGGGACGGGTGGACCGCTGGGATAGGGTCGCGGCCGCGGGGTGTTGTCCGGCGCCTACCGGCGAGGCCTAGCTGGACCCGAATCTCCTTCTGACGCTCATCTTGTCCGGGCGCGCGTCGACCGTCACGACAAATTCTTGCGCCGGAACAGCTCGAGCACAGGGTTCGTCTTCGTGTGATAGTCGCGCAGCCGGTTCGTCAGCGCCTCCTCGGTGTCGTCCTCCCGGCTCACCAGCTGACCACCGCACACGTCGCACTGGTCCAAGACCTTAGGGTGAGGGCGATGAGGTTGTAGTCCATTCCGCACTTGGAGCACAAGCCGCCTGGCCATAACCCGGCGGCGCACCTCTCGTCGGGCAAGTCGAGATGGATGACACCGTCGATGTCATAGCTCTCAGGAAGAACTCGGCCTGGCGAGCGTTACGAGGAAACCCGTCGACGACGAAGCCGTAGTTCCAGTCAGTGATCGACCAGCCGTTGCCGCACGACCGCCTCGACCGTGTCGTCGTCGACGAGCCGGCCATCAGCCATGGTCCGGCGCACCTGCGCACCGAGCTTGGCGTGGTTCTGGACATTCCAGCGGAAGATGTCGCCGACCGCGATCTGCGTCAGCTCGAAATCCTGAGCCAGCATTGCGCCCTGCGTTCCTTTACCGCTGCCCTGCACACCCATGATCACGTACTTACGCATGGTTGTAGCGTCGCAGATTGGTGACGGCCCGGCGACTCGTCAGGTCTGCCGAATGCGCGCGGGCACCAGAGCTCGGTACGCGCGCGGCAGCATCGTCCGAGTCGAGATCCACGGCCGATGCGGCGAATTGAGCGTTGTAGAGCCGGAAGTAGGCCCCGTCAGCGGCCGAGCAGCTGCTCGTGCTTGCCCTGCTCGACGATCTCGCCGCTGCTCCATGACGAGGATCAGGTCGGCGTCGCGGATCGTCGACAGGCGGTGGGCGATGACGAAGCTCGGTGCGGTCGGACGCGCAGCGCCGCCATCGCGTGCTGGACGAGCACCTCGGTGCGGGTGTCGACCGACGATGGTCGCCTCGTCGAGGATCAGCGATCGACGGGTCGGCGAGGAACGCGCGGGCGATCGTGATGCAGCTGCTTCTCGCCGGCGCTGACGTTGCTGCCCTCCTCGTCGATGACGGTGTCGTAACCGTCGGGAAGGCTGCGCACGAAGCGGTCGACGTAGGTGGCCGTCGCCGCGCGGCGAGATCTGCTCCTCGGTCGCGTCGGGATTGCCGTAGGCGATGTTGTCGCGGATCGTGCCGCCGAACAGCCAGGTGTCCTGCAGCACCATGCCGATCTTCGACCGCAGGTCGCGGCGCGCGGCAGCTGGCGCGATGTCGACGCCGTCGAGCGTGATGCGGCCGCCGTCGAGCTCGTAGAACCGCATGATCAGGTTGACCAGCGTGGTCTTGCCGGCACCGGTCGGCCCGACGATCGCCACCGTCTGGCCGGGCGCGGCGACGAGCGACAGGTCCTCGATCAGCGGCGCGTCCGGGTCGTAGCGGAACGACGACGTGCTCGAACCGCACCTCGCCGCGGCCGCGGGCGATCGACGGCGCGGCGGCGCCGCGGTCGGGCGATCTGCTCGGGCGCGTCGAGCAGCTCGAAGACGCGCTCCGCGCGAGGCGACGCCGGACTGCAGCACGTTGGCCATCGACGCCACCTGCGTCAGCGGCTGGGTGAACTGGCGCGAGTACTGGATGAACGCCTGCACGTCGCCGATGCGTCATCGCGCCCGACGCGACGCGCAGGCCGCCGACGACGGCGATCGCGACGATAGTTGAGGTTCCCGATGAACATCGATCGCCGGCATGATGATGCTCGACACGAACTGAGCGCCGAACGCTCGCGTCGAAGAGCTCCTCGTTCTTCGCGCCGAAGCGCGCCTCGACCTCGCGCTGGCGCCCGAACACCTTGACCAGCGCGTGGCCGGTGAACGCCTCCTCGATCTGGCCGTTGAGCTGCGCCGACGTGCTTCGCCACTGCGCGACGAACTGCTGCTGGCGACGCTCGCCGATCACCGCGGTGATGACCACGCGAGAGCGGCACCGTGACGAGCGCGATCGACCGCGAGCAGCGGCGAGATGACGACCATCATCACGCAGGACGCCGATCACGGTGAGCAGCGACGTGAGCAGCTGGCTCATCGTCTGCTGCAGGCTCTGGTCGCGACGTTGTCGATGTCGTTCGTGACCCGGCTCAAGATCCTCGCCGCGGGGCTGCTTCGATCGAAGTACGACAGCGGCAGACCGATTGAGCTTGGCTTCGCACGTCGGCGCGCAGTCGGCGCACGGTGCGCTGGACGACGCGGCGACGAGATATGCCCTGCAGCCACATGAAGCAGCGACGCCGTCACGATACAGCAACAGCACGAGCGACAAGAACGTGTCCGAGGGCGCCGAAGTCGATGCCGTGACCCGGGCACGACATCGGTGCCGGCTCAGCAGGTCGGCGAGCCTGACCGTGGCCGTCGCGCGCCGCGGCCTCGGCGACTGCCTGATGTCGTGAGATGCCGCCGGCGAAGCCGTCTGTCCGACAGCAGCCGGCGAAGATCAGGTCGGTGCGCGTGCCCGAGGATTCGGGCCGATCACGCTGAAGCGCGACGCTGATCACGACCGCGAGCGCAACGAGCAGCGCGATCATGCTCGCGCTCAGGTGCCAGGCGCCGGAGCAGCCGGCGGACGACGTGCCGAAGCTTGAAGTGCTTCGCCTCTGCGGCGGCCCGCGGTTCGCCCGAACGGGCCGCGCCTCGATCCGGGCCCGCGACCGAGCGGGCGGCCGCGGTGCGCGCTGTCGAGTGCGTGGTCACGCCGCCACCTCCGGCGGCCGATCTGCGACGTCGACGATCTCGGCGTAGGTCGGGCAGTTCTCCATCAGCTCGGCGTGAGTGCCCGTGCCGACGATCGCGCCGCCGTCGAGCACGATGATCTGGTCGGCGTCGACGGATCGCTCGCGACCCGTTGGGCGACGATGATCACGGTGGCGTGCGCGGATGTGCGGCGCGAGCGCCGCGCGCAACCGAGCGTCGGTCGACGAGGTCGAGCGCGGAGAACGAGTCGTCGAACAGGTAGATGTCGGGTCGGCGGACGCATGCGCGCGCGCGATCGCGAGCCGCTGGCGCTGACCGCCTCGAGACGTTGGTGCCGCCCTGCGCGATCGGCGCCTCGAGCTGCCGGGCATCGCCGCGACGAAGTCGCTGCGCCTGAGCGACCTCGAGCGCGCGCCCACAGCTGCTCGTCGGTCGCGTCCGGATCTGCCATAGCGCAGGTTGGACGCGACCGTTCCGGTGAACAGGTACGGCCGCTGCGGCACGCAGCCGATCCTGCGACCACAGCTGCTTCGGGATCGCGGTCCCGGACGTCGATGCCGTCGACTCGAACCGCCCCGGCGGTCGGACGTCGAACAGGCGCGGGATCGAGCTCGAGATCAGCGTCGTCTTGCCGGCACCGGTGCTGCCGATGATCGCGGTGGTCTCGCCCGGCCGCGCCGCGGAAGCTGATGTCGCGCAGCACCGGCGCCTCGGCGCCGGGATAGCGGTACTCGACGCCGCGCAGCTCGACGCCCGGCTTCGGCGCGACCGACGCGACACCGGAGCCTGTCGGCGGCACGACCGACGACGTCGGTGTCGAGCACCTCGACGATGCGCTCGGCGGACACACCGCCGCGCGCGGCATCATCACCGACCATGAACGTCGCCATCATGACCGACGACGCAGGATCTGCATCAGGTAGCTGAGGAACGCGATCAGCGAGCCGATCTGGATCGCGCCGTCGTCGACGCCGGTGCGCGCCGAACCACAGGACCGCGACGCTCGAGGCGTTGAACACGAGCATCACGGTCGGGAACATCAGCGCCATCAAGCCGGCCGGCCCGCACCGCCGAGTCGGTCAGCTCGCGTTCGCCGCTCGCGAAGCGGTCGGTCTCGAACGGCTCGCGGACGAATGCCCGAACCACGCGGATGCCGGCGATCTGCTCGCGCAGTACCCGGTTGAGCCGCGTCAACCTTCACCTGCATGATCCGGAACAGCGGCACCATCTTGCGGATGATGAGTCCCACGGCGCTCAGCAGAGCACCGGGATGCTGACGACCAGAGCCAGGACCAGCCCCAGGTCTTGCCGCAGTGCCAGGATGATGCCGCCCACGCACGTGATCGGCGCGACCACCAGGAGCGTGCACGCCGGTCAGGACGACCAGCTGCACCTGTTGTACGTCGTTGGTGGTCCGGGTGATGAGCGACGGCGCGCCCGAAGGTCGCCACCTCGCGTGCGGAAAACGTGCCGAACCCGGGCGAAGAGCGCCGCGCGCACGTCGCGTCCGAAGCCCATCGGCGGTTCGGGCGCCGAAGTAGACCGCGGCGATCGAGCAGACGATTTGAACCAGCCGTGACGAGCAACATGATGCCCGCCGGTGGAGAATGATGTATCCGGTGTCCCCGGAGCGCCACGCCGCGGTCGATGATCTCCGCGTTCAAGGTCGGCAGGTACAGCGAGGCGAGGTGCTGAAGAACTGCAGCACCACCACGGCCATCAACGCCCGGCGATAAGGCTGCAGATATGTCTCGAAGCAGGCGAATCAACATCTCATACTTGACGCTAACCGAGCGCGAGGATGCCCGACCACGACTTTGTCACTGCGGCCGCAGACCCGACAGGTTACGTCGCCGCGCCGCCTAGCGCGTCCGCAGCGTCCCGCTCAGGTCACTACCAGCTGTCGTCCAGCGGACGGCCTTCCGCGTATCCGGCGGCGCTCTGCACGCCGACGACAGCGCGGCGAGCGAACTCCGCCGAGGTCGGCCGCCCCGGTGTAAGTGCAGGCGGACCGCACGCCGGCGACGATCGCGTCGATCAGGTCCTCGACCCCAGGCCGCAGCGGATCGAGGTACATCCGGCCAGTGGATATCCCTTCTTCGAACAGCGCCTTGCGGGCTCGCTCGAACGCGTCCTCGCCGGAGTCCGGTTGGCTACCGCACGCGCGGAGGCCATGCCGAAGCTCTCCTTGTACAGGCGGCCGTCGGGAGCGGCGTGCAGATCACCGGGCGACTCGAAGGTACCGGCGAACCATGACCGATCATGACCGCGGAGGCGCCGGCGGCCAAGGCCAGCGCGACGTCGCGCGGGATGGCGTACCCTCCGTCCGGCCCACACGTGCCGGTCGAGGTCGCGCGCCGCCGCGGCACACTCCAGAACCGCCGAAAACTGGGGACGACCGACACCCGTCATCATGCGGGTGGTGCACATCGCACCGGGACCCACGCCGACCTTCACGACGTCGGCCCCGGCCGCGATCGAGATCGCGCACTCCCTCGGCCGATACGACATTGCCCGCAACGATCGGGACCGTTGGCGTAAGCCGCGTACCGCGCTGAGCGCGTCGATCATGCGCTGCTGGTGGCCGTGCGCGGTGTCCACGACCAGCAGATCGACGCCGGCGTCGAGCAGCTGGCTGGCCTTACCGGCGACATCCCCATTGACACCGATCGCCGCCGCAACGCGCAACCGGCCGGACGCCGTCGATCGCTGGTTCATAAAGGGTCGCCCGCAGGGCGGCCGTCCGGGTCAGGATGCCCACGAGGCGGCCCGTCGCGTCGACGACCGCCGCCAGTCGGCGGTGCTCCAGGTCGGAGCATCCTCGAAGGCCTGGTGGGGATCCACCGAGTCAGGCACCGTCACGACGGGCGTCGACATCACCCGGTGCAGCTGCGCGAATCGGTCGGCGCCGAGGCAGTCTGGCTTCCGTCACCACGCCGACCGGGCGTCCGTCGTCCGATCACGATGATGGCGCCGTGGGCCCGCCGGGCGAGCAACGCGAGTGCGTCTCCAACCGGATTGGTCGGCATAAGCGTCAACGCCGTATCGAAGACGAGGTGCCGGGATTTCACCCACGCCACGACATCACGCACGACATCGACCGGGATGTCCTGAGGCAGTACACGCGAGCCCCACCCCGGCGGGCAACCGTCTCGGCCATCCGGCGGCCGGCACACCGCCGTCACTGTTGGCGATGACGATCGGGATTGTGTCGTGCCACTACCGTCGACCGTCGACAGGTCCACGTCGAACCGGGAGCTCACGTCCGAGCGCGCCGGCACCATGAACACGTCGTCGTAGGTCAGGTCATACGGGGTGGGGGCCCGAGAGAGCGCACGGGCCCCATCATCCCACCCGCCTGGCACGTAGGCTCTCGACCGTGACGGTGGCCGTCTTCGACATCGACGGCGTCGTCGCCGATGTTCGGCACCGGCTGCACCATATCGAGGGCCGGCGGAAGGACTGGGTGCGATTTCACGAGTCGGCGGTAGCTGATCCGCTCTCGTCGAAGCGCATCACGCTGGTCAATGAGCTGGCGCGCAGCACGAGGTTGCTTGGCTGTCCGGTCGTCCGGAATGGCTGCGGCCGGTGACCCGGGACTGGCTCGCGAAATACGGCTCTGCCGCACGCCGAGATTCATCTGCGGGGGAACGGCGACCGGCGGCCCGCGCGCGGTTGTTCAGCTCCGGTGTCTTGCGCGGGCTCAGCGCTCGCTCGATCGCGGCGTTCGTCGACGATGACACCGAGGTTGTGCAGGCCGCGATCGCTGCCGGCTACCCTGCCATCCTGGCCGATTGGTACCCCGCGCGCCGAGCCTGCGTGAGGCGCAAGACTGGCTGGGACGCGCGTAATGGTCCGAGCTGGATCCCTCGCGATCTTGGACTCGGTGCCTTCCGGCCACGGAAGTTCAAGATCATCGCGCGAAATCCGCTGCGGAAACATCCGGTCGGTACTCACTTCCCGCTCAGAGTATGTGGTGGTCGACAACAATTTGATGACAGTGCCGAGCGATTTGCGTATTACACACCTAAATTTATATGTTTGAGATGCTGGACATCTGCGCAACACGGAGCACACTTGACGTTGCAAGAACAACCTGCAAACGATTACGGGGACCCACCGAAGATGATCACTGCACCACCCGCCCCAGCGCCGCACGTGTGCACGCACACTCCGCCGTGCCCATCTGCCGCGCAGCTCGACCGCGACGCCGCACACGTGATCGTCGCGCACCCCGAGCAAGGGTGGAGCCTCCTATGCAACGGGGTCGTGCTGTTCGAGGACACCGGAGAGCTTCTGCCCGACGGTCGTAGCATCGCGGCACGTCGTCAGGAGTTGCTGGCCGCGGCAGCGCACCGCAAGTCCTGATCCTCCACCGGCTCGCCCGCCCCGGCGACGTGGCTGGGCGGGCGATGGTATGTCACCCGCCGGTCAGGCGTAGTCGGCCACCGGCGGGCAGGCGCAGACCAGATTGCGGTCGCCGTACGCTCCGTCGATGCGACGGACGGGTGGCCAGTACTTGGCCGCGGAATCGACCCCATCAGGGTAGGCCGCCTCGGCCAACGTGTACGGGTGGGCCCACTTCTCCGTCAGGCACCACGCCGTGTGCGGGGCGTTGACGAGCGGATTCTCCTCCCGGGCCAATCTCCGGACGCGACCTTCGCGATCTCACCCTTGATAGCGATCATCGCCGCGACAAATCGGTCCAGCTCCACGAGGCTCTCCGACTCGGTCGGCTCGACCATCAACGTGCCCGCGACCGGGAAGGACATGGTCGGCGCGTGGAATCCGATAGTCGATGAGCCGCTTGGCCACGTCCTCGACGGTGATGCCCGTGTCCCGGGTGATCTGCCGCAGATCGAGGATGCACTCGTGCGCCACCAGGCCCCTGCGCTCCGGTGTAGAGCACGGGATAGTGGGCCGCCAGCCGTTTCGCCAGGTAGTTGGCCGACAGGGATCGCGACACCGGTGGCTCGGGTCAGGCCGATCGGGCCCATCAGTCGCAGGTACGCCCAGGTGATCGGCAGGATTGACGCCGAGCCCCACGGCGCCGCCGCGATGGCCCCGGCTGCAGAGGCGGGACCAGCGTCGGCACGGCAGCGGGTGATTCGGCAAGTACGGCGCCAGGTGGGCGCGCACTCCGATCGGGCCGACCCCGGGCCCGCCACCACCGTGCGGGATGCAGAACGTCTTGTGCAGGTTCAGGTGCGATACATCGGCGCCGAACTGACCTGGGCGCGCTAGACCAACCATCGCGTTGAGGTTCGCTCCGTCGACGTAGACCTCGTCCACCGGCCTCGTGGACGAGCGCACACAGCTCGGCGATGTTCGCTTCGAACACTCCGTGCGTCGACGGGTAGGTCACCATCACCGCGCGCTAGGGCATCCGCGTGCGTCGCGATCTTGGCGCGCAGGTCGTCGAAATCGATCTCTCCCGCCTCACCAGCCGTCTTGACGACGACGACGCGCATGCCGGCCATGACCGCGCTGGCCGCGTTCGTGCCGTGTGCGCTGGCCGGAATCAGGCACACGTCCCGATGCTCCTGGCCCCGCGCGCGGTGGTAGCCACGGATCGCCAGCAGTCCCGCGAATTCGCCCTGGGATCCCGCATTCGGCTGCAGTGACACCGCGTCGTACCCGGTGATCTCGGCGAGCCAGTGCTCCAAGTCGTTGATGATGTGGCGGTAACCGTCGTACTGGCCTTCCGGCGCGAACGGGTGTACGTCGGCGAAGCCGGGCAGGGTGATCGGCTCGAGCTCGGTCGTAGCGTTGAGCTTCATCGTGCATGACCCGAGCGGGATCATCCCGCGGTCCAGCGCGTAGTCCTTGTCGGCGAGCCGGCGCAGGTAGCGCAGCATTTCGGTTTCCGAACGGTGGGCGGAGAAGACCGGGTGGGTCAGGTACGGGCTGTGTGCGCCGGACGACCGGCAACCCGTCGGGGTGCTCTCGTCCAGACGATCAATGTCGTGGTAGCCGATGGTCAGGCGGAACGCCCGCCAAACGGCGACCAGGTTGTTACGGTGGGTCGTCTCGTCGCAGGCGATGCCCACGGTGTCCGCGTCGACGAGTCGCAGGTTGATGCCTTCGACGAGGGCAGCCGCCACCACATCCGCCGCAGCGCCCGGGACGCGGGCGGTCAGAGTGTCAAAGAATGGCGCGCTGGACACCTCGATGCCGTTCTCGCGCAGACCTGCCGCCAGTATTGCCGCCATGCGGTGCGCGCGCTGTGCGATGCGCCGGATGCCGTCGGCGCCGTGGTAGACGGCGTACATGCTCAGCGATCACCGCGAGTAGCACCTGCGCGGTGCAGATGTTGCTCGTGGCACGTTCGCGCCGGATGTGCTGCTCGCGCGTTTGCAAGGCGAGCCGGTAGGCCGGCTGGCCGTCGGCGTCGATCGAGACGCCGACCAAGCGGCCAGGCAGCTGGCGCTCGAGCCCGCTTCGGATCGCCATGTAGCCGGCGTGCGGGCCGCCGAAGCCCAGTGGCACCCCGAATCGCTGGGAGGTGCCCACGGCAATGTCGGCACCGACCTCACCGGGTGGTACGAGCAAGGCCAGACCTAGCAGATCAGCGGCGACCGTGACCAGCGCACCGCGGTCGTGGGCGGCGGTCACGATCGGCGCCAGGTCTCGTACCCGACCGGATGCACCCGGGTACTGGACGAGCACGCCGAAGACGTCGCCATCCGGCAACGGGTCGTCGAGATCGTGGGTAACCACCTGCAGTCCCAGGGGGCGCGCCCGGGTTTGCACGACGTCGAGCGTCTGCGGGCAGCACGTCGGCATCGACGACAAGCGTGTCGCCCTCCCGGGCCGTGCGATGCATGAGCGTCATGGCCTCGGCTGCCGCAGTGGACTCATCCAGTAGCGAGGCGTTCGCCACGGGCAACGCCGTGAGGTCCTCGATCACCGTCTGAAAGTTGAGCAAGGCCTCGAGCCGACCCTGGCTGATCTCAGGCTGGTAGGGCGTGTACGCGGTGTACCACGCCGGGTTTTCCAGTACGTTGCGTCGGATAACGGCCGGGGTGACGCGTGCCGTAGTAGCCGAGCCCGATCATCGACGAGAGCACCCGGTTGCGGCCCGCGAGTTCCCGCAGCTCACCGGCGACCTCGGCCTCGGAGGTGGCCGGCGGCAGGCCTAGTGGGCGCCGGTCGCGGATGCTCTCCGGCACCGCCGCGTCGAGCAACTCCGGAGCGAGCTGAAGCCGATCGCGTCGAGCATCTGCTGGGTGTCGGCGGGATCGACCACGCCGATGTGCCGGCTCGCGAAGGCGTCGTCATGCTCGAGATCGAAAAGGCTCATCGGGCGGCTCACTCCTGGACAGAGACGGAACAGCCGCGCCGACTGGCGCAGCGTCCCCCTCTGTTGGTGAGCCCTCCAGAGCGACCTTGGCGACGTGCCGTCCGCACAGTCCTGGTGCCTGAGAGGTTCCGGGGAAGTTGCCCCTTCGGCGCCGCCCGGCGATGGCCGGACGAACTCTCCCGCGCGGGAAGGTCACGTTCGAAGGTACCAGCCGGCTGCGAGGCGAGGCGATGTGGGTAGCGGTCTTTTTCGGTAGGCGGTTCAGCTCGCGGCCGATGCGCTGCTGCCGCCGCCGCGCCAGCTCATCCTGGCCGCTGGAGGTGGGTTCAACCGGCGTCGGTTCGGCACTGTCCGCCCGCTCGCTGGGCAGCTGGGCGAGCGAGCCGATGAGCTCACGGAGCGCGCCGCTCACCGCGATTCCGAAGACCCCCTGCCCACCGCGCAACAGATCGACGACCTCTTCCGACGAGGTGCACTCGTAGACCGTCGTGCCGTCGGAAAGCAACGTGATGCGGGCCAGGTCATCGACACCGTGGGCCCGTAGGTGCTCGACCGCGCTGCGGATGTTCTGCAAGGAGACACCGGTATCCAGCAGCCGCTTGACGACCTTCAGCACCAGGATGTCCTTGAACGAATACAGCCGCTGACTGCCGGACCCCGTCGCCGAGCGGACGGACGGCACAACGAGGTCGGTGCGCGCCCAGTAGTCCAACTGCCGGTACGTGATGCCCGCAGCGGCGCAGGCCGTAGGGCCGCGGTAACCCACGTTGTCGCCAGGTGCCTGTCCCAGCGCCGGGTCCGCGAACAGCGTGCCCTGTTCCGGGTGCTGCCCGGGTTCGGCTACCTCGCCCATGCCGCACCTCCAGATCTGCCTTCCGTGCTCCACCGCTGCAGCGTGCTTAGACCAGCGGCCGGGCACCGTTCGATGACGGTATGTCCGGGACGGCGTGGCGGTCAACGCGACGCGCGGGCACAGACACCAATCCGTAACTCTCAGCTTGAGATCGAAGGTTGAGCCGCTGGATACCGCACGGCAGTCAACTTCCCGAGGCGAAGTCCTCGGGTGAAACGTTGTCGAGAAACTCCCGGAACTTCTCCACCTCGTCCTCCTGCTCGTCAGGGATCTCGATCCCCGCGGCATCGAGAACGCCGTCGCTGCCCAGGATGGCGACGTCACATCGCAGCGCCACGGCGATGGCGTCCGACGGCCGAGCGCTCACCGTGATTCCGCCGGCAAATCGAAGTTCGGCGTAGAACACGTCGTCTCGAAGCTCCGTGATATGCACGGCTTCGAGCCGAACGCCCAACGCCCTGATCATGTCCCGGACGAGATCGTGCGTCAGCGGCCGCGGAGTCTGTACGCCCTGCTGGTGAAATGCGATGGCCGAGGCCTCGACGGCGCCAATCCAGATCGGCAGGTAACGGACCCCGTCTTCCTCCCGCAGCAGAACGACCGGCTGATTGGCCGGTAACTCCACCCGCACTCCGACGACTCGCAACGGATGCACGGTCAAGACGCTACACGCTCGTTCTAGGTGCGCGGTGCTTCAGCCAGTGCCCGCCATGACATCGCGCAATCCGATCTGGACGAGCGCGGCATGCAGCCGCACCGAGAGTGCCGCCAGTTCTCGAACCGTCTCCTCGGCCCGGGCGCGCGCCTCCGATCCGCGTTGCCGGGCCATAGGTCCTACGACCTGGGAGAACAGGCCGACCTCCCGTTCGGCGGCGCTGCGAAAAGCCCGCAGATGACGCGCCTCGAGCCCGTATCGGGCCATTTCGACCACGACCTGGCCGATCGCGAGAGCGTCGTCGTCGTACCGGCCACCGGAGCGTGGCACGACCAGCCCGAACTGCTCGAGCTCCCGCAACTGATCTGCGGTCAGGCCGGTTGCGTTCAGCAGCTCCTCGCGGGACATGCGCAATGTTGCAGCCGTCGGAACGAAGTGATCAGCGCTCGGCGCATTGTCCGCAATGGCGAGGTGCGGCACGCGCGGCACGCCGCCCTGACCAGCGGGCACGAGTCCGCGATCCATCGCATCCAGCTGGTCCTTGATCACCCGCAATGGCAGGTAGTGGTCGCGTTGCTGGCCGAGGACATAGCGCAGCCGGGCGACGTCATTCGCCGAGAACTTGCGATAGCCGGACGGCGTGCGCTCCGGACGGATCAGCCCTCGGTCTCCAAGAACCTGATCTTGCTGATCGTGATATCCGGAAAGTCTGCACGGAGCTGGCTCAGCACCTCACCGATGGACAGTGTCGCCCGAGGCCCGGCCGCCGAAGCCGTGGCGCCGGACGGGCTCACGAGGTCATCATTCCTGTCCGGCCCCAATACCGCTGCGCACGGCGGCGGTGAGATATACCAGGCGGAACTTGCCAATCTGCACTTCGTCCCCTCCCGCCAGCGGAACCGCATCGATGCGTTCGCGATTGACGTATGTGCCGTTGAGCGAGCCGACGTCATGCACCGTATAGCCGCTGCCTTCCCGACGAAACTCGGCATGCCGACGCGACACGGTTACATCGTCCAGAAAGATGTCGCTGTCCGGGTGCCGTCCGGCGGTGATCGCGTCTTGGTCGAGAAGGAATCGGCTGCCAGCGTTGGGTCCTCGCTTCACCACGAGCAGGGGCTGAGCCAGGAGCAAGCGCGTCGATCGCACCCTGATGAGCTTCGGTGGAGAATTCCCCGTCGGATTCCGGCACCGTGACATGGGATCCGATAACACTGGTCGTGTCAGGCAGACTGTCCGGCCAGCACGGCGCCGCAGTTCGCACAGTAGCGGCTACCCGCCGGATTCTCCGTGCCACAAGCAGTACAGAACACTCGCGGTAAGCCCTTTCTGTGCTGGCCGGTACGGTCTGAGACCGCCCCGCCACGTGGGGTTCGACTGCGCAGTCGCGATGCCGCCGGTGCGCCGCCCCGCCGTCGTTAACTGGTGTGCCGGTGGCTGCGGCGAGCCTAGTTCCGCCTGATCCCAAGGGTCAATCGCAGTTGAATGAGAGTCAGCCGCTGAGCGTGCCGTACGTCCCGGCGTCCAGCAGGGGCGTCGAACTGGGAGGTCTCAGCAACCTCGACCTCGATGATCCAGCCGGCCCCGTACGGGTCGGAGTTGATCACCTCTGGCTGGCCGTCCAGCGTGTCGTTGCGCGCAGTAACCGTGCCGTCGACGGGACCAAACAGCTCCGAGACGCTCTTGGTCGATTCGACCTCGCCAAATGGCTCCCCTTGGTTATCAACGTGCCCACTTCGGGCAACGACACATACACGACATCGCCAAGTGACTCCTGGGCGAAGTCGGTGATTCCGATCCGCACCGTGGAGCCGGAGATGCGCGCCCATTCGTGCTCTGCGGTGTATTTCAGGTCGTCGGGTACTTCCGCCATCGCTGCCGATCCGCCCTTCCACTCGGGTTGTGTCGTGCGGTTCGAGGGCACCCTACCTGCCGCTCGGCGAGGCGTACTTGGGGTTCGGCAACTGACGCAGCGCGGTGATCGTCACGCGTGGCATTTCTGCTACCTCGGCGTCACCTCCGGCCGCGCGTGCGGTCGCGGCGACGCCACCCGGGATGTTCAGTGCCGTGTCCAACGTCTTCGGGTCGCCGATCGCACGGACAACGTACGGCGGCTGCTCAACCGTGTCAGTCGACCTGGACGCCGTTGGGCGCCGCGGTGAAGCTGCGGTCGACACGCCGACTCGAACGCCGCCGAACTGGATCGCCTCCGCGCCTGCGCCCCGCAGCTCTTGCACGATGTCGAGCAAGTCCTCCGGCTGCAGCTTGCCCGCCGGATCGGTAACTGTGACCACGACTCCGGGCCCAGTGGCCGGCAATGTTCCAAGAAGCACGCCCAGTGCCGCGAGCTGCTGCTCGGCCTGCTGCAAGGCGACCGAGTTTCGGTCGCCGCCTGCCTGCAACTGGGTAACCGTTCGCTGCAGATCGGCGATCTGCTGGCGCAGCCGAGCCGCCTGCACGTTCTGATCGCTCGAGGATGCGGATGAGATCCTCCTCGCGCGCGCTGGAGAGGTTGTCCGATGACGAGTTAGAGCGCACCTGGACGGCGATCGCGAAACCGAGCAACGCGACCAGGACGCCGATCAATACGCCGGCCCGCACCCGGAATGATCTGTTCTGCGCGCGGCTTGCCGCACCGCCGACCTGATCGTCGTGACCCACTCCTGGCCTGGTCTTCGGCGTCGGTGTCGGGCTCGGATGATCTTGTCTGCGGGATCGTCGGCGCTGGGCTCGGGCTCGGTCTCGGCGATCTTGTCGGTTGGGTCCTCGGCTTCAGGCTGGGGCTGCGGTCTTGTCGGTTGGGTCCTCGGCCGCGGGCTCGGTCGTCGGAGCCCGCGGCTGCTCGGTCTCGGCGCGGTCTGCGGCCTCGGACTCGGCAGCAATCTCGCCGAGATTGTCGGTTCGGTCCTCGACGCGGGTTTCCGCGTCGTGCTCGGCCGGTCATGCCCGGAAGATGTGCCGTCGGATCGCTGCGGCATTGCCGAAGATCCGGATACCGAGCACGACGACAACGGCCGTCGACAGGCTGCACCGACGCCCGAGCTTGTCGCCCAGGAACACGATAAGCGCCGCCACCAGAACATTAGACACGAAGGAGATAACGAAAACCCTGGAGTCGAATAGCCCGTCCAACCTCGCGCGCACACCGCCGAAAACGGCGTCGAGCGCGGCCACGACAGCGATTGGCAGGTAGGGCTCCAGCCAGCTCGGCACGGTTGGTCGCAGGACCAGGCCGAGGACGATGCCCACGACCAGGGCGAGTGCAGCAATCACCGGCTACGTCCCGGGTGGCGGATGGCGAGCTCCTGGTTGCGCGTAACGAGGCGTGACAGCGGCGCTCGCGGGCAGCGTGGGACGGTCCGCCTGGCTGAACGAGAATGCCACCCCACGGGCTCCGGCCAGGGGTCTGATACCGACTGGAAATCGGACTATCGACGAACGCGGTTTCCACAGCGTTCCGATCGCCGATGGCGCGGATCGTGTACGGCGAAGTGACTGGCCGGAAGTCCGACCAGTACCGCCTGTCCGGCGAACCGGATCGCGGTGCGTCGAGGTCAACCGGACGTCGTTCACCGAGATCGCCTCAGCCCCGTCATGCCACAGCTCGTTGACCACGGCGCGGATATCCCGATCGGTCAGCACAGCGGTGTCCGCCAGGGGGTGGTTCCCGGCCGGCCACCGACAGCGGTGGGGTTCGTCCGCGGCGGATCGGCCAGCCGGACAATCATGCCCGGCCCGGTGGCCGGGGTGATGCCCGCGAGCAGTTCGTCCCGATCGAGCTGCGAACGAACGGCACCGCCGGACGGCAACGCCGCGTCTCGTAACCGATTGGCCTCGGCGGCGAGGGTGCCCGCGAGTTGCGGCAGCCTGCTGTCGGCTTGTTGGAGCCGCCCGCACGCGGGTGACGAGATCGGCGTGGACGCGGGCTGCGGCTGGGGCCCCCGGTTGGTGTGTACCCAGGCGACAGCAACGGTGAACCCTATGAGCAGGCAGCCGATCGCCACGGCCGGGCGGCTCCAGCGGTCCCACCACCTCGACGCGAGGATCGGCGCTCCGGCGGGCCGCGGCGGCCGCATAGCCCGGGTCGAGCGTGTTGGTTCGCCAGATCGCTGAGGTAGGCCGTCGACAGCACGCTGGATGACTGGGGAGGCGCGCTCGTCATTCCGGCCGCCGCCGGAACAGTCGCTTGAATTGCATCAGGTACAGCACACCCGCCCACCAGTACAAGGCAACGCCCCGAGATGGTGAACGCCCACGCGATTGGTCGGGCGATGTCCGCGGCCGTCCCCTCATGTGAGGCCAGTAACAGGAAAGGAAACGCATACAGCAGAGCAGAATGTGCCGGCCTTGCCGAGGTAGTGCACCGGCAACGACCAATATCCCCGTCGGCGCAAGGCCGGGACGGTCGCTAGCAGGATAACGTCCCGCAACACGATCAGCCCGGCGAGCCACCACGGGATGATGTCCCGCAGCGTCAAGCCGATCAGCGTCGCGAGGATGTAGAGCCGATCCGCCAGCGGGTCCAGCAGCTCACCCAGCCGGCTGGCCTGGTTCAGCCGTCGGGCGAGGACCCCATCGGCCCAATCGCTGATGCCGGAGAGTGCCAGCACGACGAGCGCCGCGACGTCGGCATGCGGGCCGAGTAGCAGCCAGAGGAACAGCGGAACCCCGAGCAACCGCAGGACGCTCAGCAGGTTCGGGACCGTAAAGAGCCGGTCGTAGGAGTCGGTCGACGGTGGTTGGGCCGTGGATTCCGCCACGTGACCTCCCCAAACCACCTTGCTGATGATCTTGGACTTATCGTCGCCGGGGGCAGTAAGTCTGAGATCACACCCCTGACACTATTATCGGAGATCCCGTACGCCGGCCCAGCCGCCTAGCCGAGGTCACGGCGCGTAGTTCGTGAGCCGGTTAGCTCGAGCGTCCAGGTAGCGCCGCTCGGGGAGGCTGGTCGTCCGGCGTGCCGCTCTCCGGTAGCTCGAGCGGGCGGCTGCACGGTCACCGGCCATTTCCAGCAGATGGGCGCGTACCGCGTCCAGGCGATGGTGCTCGGCGAGGCGGCGATCGCCGTCAAGCGGTGCCGAGAAGCTCGAGCCCCGCCCGTGGTCCTTTCACCATTGCCACGGCCACGGCGTGATTGAGGGTGACCATCGGATTGGGCGAGATGCGCTCGAGCAGCTCGTAGAGGGCGAGGATCTGGACCCAGTCGGTGTCCGCTGCGCGCGCCGCCTCGTCGTGGACGGCGGCGATGGCCGCCTGGAGCTGGTACGGACCGAGCGGCGTTCGCGCCAATGCGTCTGTGACCAGGGCGACGCCCTCCTCGATGTAGCTCGCGTTCCACCGCTCCCGATCCTGCTCCGCCAATGGCACGAGGCTTCCGTCCGCGCGGGTGCGTGCCGCACGCCGGGCGTCGGTCAGCAGCATCAGCGCCAGCAGGCCGGCGACCTCGCCGTCGTTCGGCAGCAGTCGTCGCACCTCGCGAGCGAGACGGATCGCTTCCGAGGTCAGCTCGCCGCGCTGCAGATCGGGCCCCGACGACGCCGTATAGCCCTCGTTGAAGATCAGGTAAAGCACCTGCAGAACGACACCGTAGGCGCTCAGCACGCTCGGACTCCGGGGGAGGCTGAAGGGGATGCGGCTCGCCTTGATCCGCTGCTTGGCCCGGCTGATCCGCTGGGCGATGGTCGCCTCCGGGACGAGGAAGGCGCGGGCGATCTCCGCGGTCGTGAGGCCGCCGACCGCGCGCAGGGTGAGCGCGAGCTGGGACGCCGGGGACAGAGCGGGATGAGCGCACAGGAAGAAAAGCGTCAGCGTGTCGTCCGTCCCGGTCGGGACGTGCTCCGGCTCGGGAGGCGGCTCGAGGTACTCGTCGGAGGGCACCTCGCGCCGCCGCCCGCTCCTCGCGGCGCCGGCGAGCCTGGTCGCTGCGCAGCTCGTCGGTCAACCGGCGAGCTGCGACCGTGATCAACCAGCGCGCGCGGGTTCTCGGGGATTCCCTGCTCGGGCCACTGGAGCGCCGCCGCGAGCAGCGCCTCTTGCACGGCGTCCTCGGACAGGTCGAAGTGGCCGTAGCGGCGAACGAGCGAGCCGAGGACCTGCGGCGCGAACTGGCGCAGCAGGTCCTCGAGTCCGCGACTCCGTCCTCCGTCGTCACATCTCCGTGCCGGCGGTGTCCATGATCGGCCGCACCTCGACGGCCCAGAAGCGGGCGGCCGGGTCACGGGTCACGATCTCGGTCGCCCGCTCGAGGCTCTCCGTGTCGAGCACGATAGAAGCCGGCGAGCTGCTCCTTCGCTTCGGCGAACGGGCCGTCCGTGACAGCTGGAAGGCCGTCTCGCACCCGCACGGTCCGGCCAGTCGAAGGATCGGCCAGCGCGAACCCTTCACCGATGAGTTCTCCGGAGTCGGTGAACTCCTTGAGGTAGCCGTCGGCCTCGCTCATCAGCTCGTCGCGTTCCGCTTGCGACATCGCCCTCGAATGCGCCGGGGTTGGAGTAGACGAGCGCGACGTACTTCATACCTTGCTCCTCTGTTCGGGATGGTCAGTCATGAGTGGTCGGAGCAATCAGCAGCTTTTCGACATCACGGTCCCTCGCCCGGGCAGCCGGTCAGCGAGCCTCTTGCCGGCCCGAGCCGAACCGCCGGAGGGCACCGGTGGGTCACCAGGCGCCTTCTGGTTTCCAGGGTCGCCTACCGGGTTGCTGATTGCAGCTCCATTTTCGTCAGTCACCGCGGCGCGCGCGCTCGACATGTCGAAACGCGCATGATCCGCTCCGACTCTGCTATGTGACGACGACAGAGGAAGCACTCCCGATGACCGGACGAGCCACCCGACAGACACCGATGGTTCGCGCTGATCATCGTTTGCCTCGGCTACCTGATGATCGTCCTCGACGTGACGATCGTCGGGGTCGCCCTGCCCTCGATCCGCGCGGATCTCGGGTTCTCGGAGAGCTCGCTTGCCTGGGTCGCGAACGCGTATCTGCTCACGTTCGGCGGGTTCCTGCTCCTGGCGGGTCGGTCTGGGCGATCTCTTCGGCCACCGGCGCCTGTTCCTGATCGGGATCGTGCTCTTCACCCTCGCATCGCTCGGCTGCGGACTCGCGACCTCACAGGCGCACGCTGGTCGGCTCCCGGCGCGCTGCAGGGTCTCGGCGCGCGCGATCGTCTCCGCCGTCGCGCTCTCGCTCATCGTCACCCTCTTCACCGAGCCGACGGAGCGGGCGAAGGCGATGGGCGTCTTCGGATTCGTCGCCGCGGGCGGCGGAACGATCGGCGTCCTGCTGGGCGGGATCCTGACGGACGCGCTCAGCTGGCACTGGATCTTCCTCGTCAACGTCCCGATCGGCATCACGGTCGTCGGCGCTCGCGAGGCTCGTGCTGCCCAGAGCCCAGCATCGCGCCCGCCTCCCGACGGCTGGACGGTGCGGGGCGATCGCCGTCACCGCATCGCTGATGCTCGCGGTCTACGCGATCGTGAACGGCAACCAGGTCGGCTGGACGACCGCCCGGACGCTCGGGCTGCTGACCGTCGCCGGCCTGCTCTTCGCATCGTTTGTCGTGCATCGAGGCGAGAACGCCGGCGCCACTCGTGCCGCTCGGCCTCTTCCGGCGGCGAAACATCTCGACCGCCAACGTCGTCGGCGTCCTGTGGGCGGCAGCGATGTTCGCATGGTTCTTCCTCTCCGCGCCTCTACCTCCAGCTCGTGCTCGGCTACAGCCCGCTGCAGGTCGGCCTCGCGCTTCCTGCCGGCGCAACGTGATCATGGCCGTGCTCTCGCTCGGCCTGTCCGCGAAACTCGTCCTGCGCTTCGGCATCAGGGTGCCGCTCGCGAGCGGGCTGCTGCTCGCGGCAGCCGGCCTCGCGCTCTTCGCGCGGGCACCGGTCGACGGCGCGTTCGTCGCGGACGTGCTACCGAGCATGATCCTGCTCGGCCTCGGCGCCGGAATGGCCTTCAATCCGCTGCTGCTCGCCGCGATGAGTGACGTCGAGCCGAACGACGCGGATCTCGCCTCGGGTCGTCGTCAACACGTCGTTCATGATGGGCGGCGCCCTCGGGCCTGGCGATCCTCGCTAGTGTCGCCGCCTCGCGGAGCGAGGCGTTGCTGGCATCGGGAGACAGTCACCTCACGGCGCTGACCGGCGGGTACCAGGCCGCGTTCCTCATCGGTGCGGTGTTCGCGGCTGCGGCGGCGGTGCTCGCCGCCGTGCTTCTTCGCCGGGGAACCGGCTCCGCCCCACGGAGCCTGGACGAGACCGCAGCGGAGGCGCCGGAGCCGTTCGCCGACGCCGTGTAGCGGCTGGAAAGAGCGAGAGCTCGGCTACCCGGAGGACGGCGCGCGCGCCTGACCGTATTAGTGCCACCTCGCGACGGTTGAGCAGCGATGACGGTCACCGTGACGCAAGCCACGCTCAGTCCCACGCCGAGGATCAGGAACGCCGGCCATCCTTTCTCGATGCTGCCGGTGAGGACGTCGAAGTTCTGCCCCAGAATCCGGCCAGGAAGGAGATGGGCAGGAAAATCGTGGCCACCGTTGCGAGCCGACGGCTCACGGCCGCCAGATGCTTGTTGGCCAGCGCGGCGTGCAGGCCCAGCAGGCGGTGCATCGCTCCTCGATCGCGGTGAGGTCGGTCACGACTTGTTGCAGCTGCGGTCAGTGATGTCTTCGGCGTATAGCGGGTTTCGCTGGTGGCGCCGGGCAGGGACATGGATGAGCGGCGCGCGGGCCGCGAGATCCCGGCCTGGTCTGATGATCCTCCGGGTCAGTCGCGGCGCGACGCCGTATCCCGGTGATCTCCGCCAGCTCCGGTCGTCGGCCTCGCGTAGCACCACGCTGCTCCAGCTCGTCCAGCTGCTCCTCCAGCTTGAGGGCAAGCGCGGAGAACTGGTGTAAAGCGAGCTGATCAGTGGATGAAGCGCCTCGGACCGGGTCGCTCGCCAGCTGGGGATGGACCGAACCGGCCTGGCGCAGCGCATCAATGGCCGGGCTTGCTGCGCGACGCAGCGTGATCAGGAATCCGGTGGTGTAGTAGCAGTGCACTTCGACGGGCTCGCGGAGCTGCTCGTCGAGGCCGAAGCCAACGAGCATTGCCCCGTTCTCGTACACCTGCAGCTTCGCGCGCCGGCCAAACTGTTTTGAATCCTCGACCGCTAGCGGGTGCAGCCCCAGGCGCGGTGGCCAGCTGGTCAATGACCTCGTCGGTTGGATTCTCGATGTCGAGCCAGAAGGGCTGGCCTGCCTCGACGAGCTCTGCTATCAGTGACGCGGAGGGCTCCCAAACGACCTCGCCGGCGCGATCAATCCAGCTCCGCACGGGCAGCAGACTACGCGATTGCGTGAGCCACGCGATCTGCACGCCCGCCTTTGCGGCGCGCGCTCTTGAACTGGCGGCGCTTGCCCGGAATCCTTGCGAACATGACAGGGATCCGACCCGGAACGAGACGTTGCTCGTCGGAGTTCTGCTGACAGCAGTCGGCGGCTTCCTCGACGCATACAGCGTTCGTCAGCCACGCGGTGTTCGCGAACGCGCAAACCGGAAATGTTGTGCTGTTTGGCATCGAGACCGCCCTCGCGGCATTGGCACGAAGCTTTACTACGTCTGATACCGATCACCGCCTTCGTGGTCGGAGGGTCGCCGCCGAAATGGTGGGTCGCTCGCGGGTCCGCGGCCGGCTACATCGACCGCTGCGGGTTGTGCTCGGCGCGGAGATCGTCATTCTGGCGGCCGTAGCCAGCTTGCCGGACAACGCGCCGGCCCTCGCCGTAACCTCGTGCCCGCTTCGACCTCACTGGCGCGATCTCCGCTGGCACACGCACCTGGTGGAGCACGGCGGCAAGGCGCAGCCGCCGTCCTCGGCACCGTTGCCTACGCGGCGCGTGGGTGCTGTCGATGGCGCTGTCCGAAGCGGTCGAGTCCGGACTGCCTCGCGTCCGACCCTGAGCTAACGATTTAGCGGCAACGCCCGACCCACCGCTCGGTGCGGTATCGTCGGTAAAGGTCTGGGACGCCTCCCAGGCGAGGACGTTCCTGAACGCGGTCCACGATGACGCTGTTCGCCCCTCTGGGCGCTCCTGCTGGATTCGGGCGCGCGCAGAGTGAGTGCCTGCCTGGCGGGTCGACTCTCGGCGCCGACTCGGTGACGTTCTCCCGCAACCGTCATCGTCGGGCGACCACGTGGAGGAGGGCACCCTTGAAGAACGACAAGCTTCACGCATCGTCGACCTGGATTCGTACCATCGCCGCGTTGTACCGGCGCTCCGTCGCGCCCAGTGCATCAGCCGAGCTACTCGCCGCTGGACCGGCGAGGACCGAGACCGGCTTGCTGGGCCCCTTCACCGACGAGGTGGTTTGCCGCTGCGCCCCGACTCCGTGTCCGGACGGTTCTGACAGTTCCGTCAGCGGGACCGACCTGCCCAGGATCAGCCTGCACGGGCTGCGCACCCGGGCACCATCGCCCTGGTGAACGGCGTCCTGTTGCATCGTGGTCGCCGGTCGGCTCGGCCACGATCCGGCGGCGTTGCTCGTGGCGTGTGCGCATCTGCTGCTCGCCAGCGGTCGGACGCCGACCGGATCGGAGGCGCCATCTACGGAACTCCGACGTTGAGCACCGGCCGGGTGCCGTGAACACCCGACTGCACCTGATCACCTGTTCCGCTCTTACCGGAAAGGCAAATCCGGTACGAACCGTAGTGACCGCATGACCTGGATCGACGACCAGGACCGCGCCTGGAGGATCGAGCTCCCCGCCACCCGCTGGCACCTCCCTCGTGGTGGCCGGACCACCGAGCAATGGGGCAGGTCGGCAGCTACCCTGACCTGCAGGCGGCCTGGATGGCGGGGCCTACTTGAATACCGCAACGACACTGAGCGGCTTCGCCCGGCTACGAGCTAAATGCCTGACTAATGACGGACACAGACGACGACGCCTGAGCCCTACCACAGCGCCCTGTTCACTGAGAGGTGGCGGCGCTCTGCTGTCCTGAAAGTCTGCCGGAAGTCTGCCAGTTGGCGGATATACGGGACGGGATCGCCGAGCCTGTTCTGATCTGCGAGGTTGTTCTTGAGCCCAGTGTTTACGGACCCAGCTGGTCGGGACGGCGGGATTTGAACCCACGACCCCCTGACCCCGAGTCAGGTGCGCTACCAAACTGCGCCACGTCCCGCGCGGTCCGGCCGGACCGGCCGATCGCCCGATCAGCGTAGCTCACGGCGACGGCGAGGCCCGTTCTTCGAGCCACGGCGCTCCCAGGCAATACGCGTAACTGAACGAAGTACAA